>Ga0247833_1001657_pt1 | contig 35261 bp, 15 predicted proteins | sample LaCruzMarch2015__7_FD_187117 | JGI IMG/M metagenome (GOLD analysis project Ga0247833, IMG submission 187117) | Freshwater microbial communities from meromictic Lake La Cruz, Castile-La Mancha, Spain - LaCruzMarch2015_8m | ecosystem: Environmental > Aquatic > Freshwater > Lake | place: Spain... | reverse complement strand
ACTTCCGCCATAGCTGCTATTACCCCAAGCAATAACGCTGCCATCGGTTTTTAATGCTGCAAAGGCATAATTAGTAGAAAAGATTTGGCTAACGCCCGTAAGCCCTGTTGTTGGCGCACTTCCGCCATAGCTGCTATTACCCCAAGCAATAACGCTGCCATCAGTTTTTAATGCTGCAAAGGCATAGATATTGCGGTATTCCCCTCTGCCTTCTGGACGGGTTATCCCTTTAGGGATAACAACCATCCCTTCTGCGGTGATAGTTGCGGTTGCAAATTGCTTACCAGGAGTGATGCCGTAATTCGTTGCTGTATTAATGCGAGCAATGATCGTTTCATATGGATCAATCAATGCCCCATCTGCTAATGCAGGTAATGAAAGCGTTGCAGTCGCGCTGCCTGCTGCAAAAGAAACAGTTCCAGTTGTATTACCTGTGTAATCACTACCGGCTTGTGCTGTTCCAAATAACTGATAATTAATGCTCAGCGCGGTAGCTGTTGAACCTGTGCGCGTAAATGTAAATACAACAGGGCTGCCATCAGCTTCTTTGCCGTTAGCGGTTGCAACAACTGAAACTTCAGGCAAGCCTGATTGCTCCACTGCAACTTCACTGCCAAATATCATTGCAATGCCGTGATCAGTTTCTGCTTGTAGTGATTCGTTTTCACTATCCCTAATCTCAACATTGCTTGTTAGCAGCGCTGCAAATAAGGCTCCTTCATCCCCAGGGGTATCATTTTCATTAAGTAATCCATCTAAATGATGCCCCAGTTCTTCTGTGAGCACAGCAATTACATCTTTTTCTTCTGCACCTTCTAGCCAGTTTTCATTTAGGTATATTTTGCCTGTGCTAATTGCATAGGCACCTAGCGCACCATTGATATCAGCAGCGGAGAGCAATTCAACTTCTGGCAAACTCGTGAAATTAGCTGCCTCCCATTCATTTAGCAGTATTTGCAGCCCTTCTGGAATACCACTCAGCAGCAGTGCTTCTTGCGAAGCAGTTACTAGAGAACCATCTAAAGCCCATTGCTGCAACAAGCTTTTCCAATCAAGCAGCAATTGATTTATTTTATTGTTAGATTGATACGGTGTACTTGTCATAACATCACCGGATTAGAAATGGAAAGGTTATGGGAAGAAAAACGAGCTTCGCCGATGCCTGTTAAATAAGGCCCTAAATGACGCCGCAAAAGATTTAATATAGGTGGTTTATCTGGAGGCACTGCAGCACGGGCATCAGGCACTGATAACAACGATTGCTTATAAAAAGCATTTGCTAAAAGTGCTAATCCACGGGCAGAGCCACGATGATTTGCAGAAACAAAAATACTTTTATATCGAATGCAAGTTGGGCTTGCCTGATCAGCAAGCAACCAACCAACTAACTGATCACCAAATAACAAAACTGATGAAATTATTGGGTTAAGCTGAGATGAATCAAGAGGTGGCAATAAATCCTCGGGTGGATCGAGCTCACGAGCCATCCCTAACATCTGGTCTGCGTTGTGAAGAGCCATAAAGTCACCCCATGAAAGAATGCTATAAGGCTGCGTAATCGGGAAGCGTTTATACCAATCAATGCAAGCAAGCTTATTAATTCCGCTTTTTAACAAAACAAACTCCACCAAGGGCGCACTCCAGCCCAATTTATACAAAATTGGCTCTAAAGAAATTGAGATTTCTCTGCTAGCCATATAGCGCACCTGTAATGGGGTTATGCCTTCTCTAGTTAAAAATAGCATTAATCGCTGCACCAGGCCTGCACCAACGCCTCGGCGACGCCATTCAGGGGCAACCTTAATCGAAATTAAGCTAGCACCTCCATCTCGATTGAGTTCGGCAATGGCTAAGCCAACCATCACACCAGCTGCCATCGCTGATACGCCAAGCAACTCACCCCTGATACGGGCCACAGCAGCGCCACCTGGGGCAAGCACTGGATGGGTGAGCTCCAAGTAGGGCTCAAGATTGGCGGGAGTTAAATGAAAAACCCTTTGATAATGAATAGTGTGAGCGTTTCCTAACTCTGTAGCTGGCTTCGGCAGGCCGAAAATACCAACTTTTGCCAGCTCACTCAAGCCAGCACTGGGTGCCAGGGGCCGCAAATGTACTAATCCAGCTGTTTCGGGCAGTTTTACCAGGCACTCGATTTCCTCACCCTGTAGCCCTAGGGCCCGGGGTTGACGTACGCCAGCAATAACTGCCACATCAAACAATTCATCAATCGGATCGGGCAAATCAATTTTATGCAAAATCTCGCCACTAGCTAGATCGATAACCCGCAAACCGCACAAACCCTCAGGCATACCATCAGCAATAAGCCTTTCCTCAACAGCCAAACCGCTGAAATGGGCTGAACGTATTTTAGAAATCCCCACCACAGCACAACCACCCGCAAAAGCCAAACCGCGCGCAAAACCCGGTAGTGCACACACAGCCTGAAATTTGCCATCATCAATCCAGCCAAGTTCGCCAGTGCCAGATTGCAGTAGCCACAATTTACCTTGATACCAGCGCGGCGAATGGGGCATTGAAAGGCCACTGGCAACCACATCACCACTGGGGATATGCAGCAAAACCCCGCCAGAACGGCGATTAGTGCGCCAAGAAGATGCACCATCAGAATCACCGCAGGCGCTAGCCCAGGTGGGCAGCCCATCAAGCAAACCGATGCCATTTAAATGACAACGATCATCACCACAAAGCTTTGAGATAAAAGCTGGCTTCCATATAGGTGCAAAACTGCAACCGATTCCAACTGTTGCCAAACAACTAAAAGCAGTATTCACAAAAACCGGTAAACCATCTCCACCAACCACAAGTTCATGGGTATTGATATCACCTGTTATAAAACTTGCAGCTGGCACATAAAGCCGATCACCACCTTCATGAAATAAGCCAGGAGTTAACAAATTATCTAAGCGCCAAATCTGACAGCGCGTAGCAAGCCAAATGCTTTCACCAGCAACATATAAACCCATCGGCCGATCAAATAATCGCTCATGCAACTTGATCTGTATATCAACCGTGCTATCACATATAGATCTACCAACAAAAATCAATCTATTAGCGCGATAGGTGGAAAATACAAGTGAAGCATTAACCCCTTCAAGCCAACTAGCAAAACCAGGCGCCATAGGAACAGAAAGGGAAGCGGCCATGATATATAATAACAATACAATAAATCCAATCTAGCATAAAAAAATGAGTGATATTACTAAATTACTTAAAAAATTTATCTGCAAGCTGCTCCAATAAGTATTCCAAATGACCAACCCAAGCCCTGGTATTAAATAAGGGTAGCGTGTGCCTGCCATCAACTAAAAAACGCTTCAAGCGCCTTAATTCAGCTGGATTTTTGCCAAGGCCAACAGCACATTCTAAATAAGAAGCGAAATCAGAGCAAATCAGATGTTCCAAACCAGTAGCAGCACAAAGGCTTGCCCCCATGCGAGAGGCAAAAGTATTTCCCGGGCAAGTGAGCAAGGGAACCCCGGCCGCTAAGGCCGCAACTGCTGTGGCACCAGAACCATAGGGGCTCGTATCAAGCAAAAGATCAGCAACACCGCAAAGCTCCGGGAAAACTGCACTACTAACCTTGTTACTAAAAAACAAGCGCTCTGGATCAACTCCAGAATTAGCAACCTGCTGAGAAAGCCTTTGTTTAGCAATTGGCTGCTCCAACACAAGCAATAAAACAACATCAGGAACTGCTGTTAATATCTCCATCCAAATAGAAAAAATATGTGGATTAATTTTTTCTATCCTATTAAAACAGGCAAAAACGATATGTTCTGGCAATAAACCAAGCTGTTCACGCGACGATTTTTCTATATGGGCTTGGGGAACTGAAGTAGGGGCTGGCGAACTCACAAATCCCCACGGTAGCCTGAATACACGTTCAAGATAACCATATTCATGTTCAGGTGGGATCAACCATTGATCAGCAATAACACCATCAATAAAATCACAACCAAGCGAACCAGGAAAACCTAAATAATGCAATTGAATAGCTGCTGGTTTGCGAGCTAAAACACCAATGCGGTTATGATGGGTATGACCCATTAAATCAATTAAAATATCTATTCCATCGCTAGAAATACGAGCAGCGAGTTGCTCATCGTTTAAACCAGCCACAACCAAAAAATGTTCCACGCCCATCTGCACCAAATCACTATAAACATCATTAATATCAGCTATGGCATAAGCAAAAACCTCGAAACGAGATCTATCATGGTATGCAAAAACCCCATGAATCAAACTACCCATAGCATGGTCACGAAAATCAGCCGATAAATAACCAATACGCAGCCGTCTATTTTTAATAATATTATAATCAAGCGGTTTGCAATAAACCGTCTGTGAAGCTAATTGATTACACTGTGCCATTACCCAACGCTCACAAATGGAACGCTGAATATCCAAGCTAAATGGTAAATATAAAAGGCGCAAAGGCGATAAAGCTAAACCAAACGGTTCAGCTAACCAATCTAAAATTCTAGCTTGGAGCACAGCAAACCGTTCTTCGTGATTAACCCAATCACATAATTGCAAACAAAGCAATTCAAAACATAAAAGCACCTCAGTATTGTTAGGCGAAAGCTGTAGGGCAGATTCCTGCAACAGATACGCCTCTTCTAAATTGCCAAGTGCTTCCTCAACTAAACCAAGCTGATGCAAACCAGCAGGGTGCTGGGGAGAATACTTTAATAATCGTGAAAAACAAGCCTTAGCAGCATCAACCTTACCTTGAAGCATTAAGGATGAACCTAGATCAAACAGCATATCTAAACGCTTCGGGAAAGCACGTAAAACAAAACGTTGTAATTCAATTGCATCAGAAAGTTGGCCAACAAGCTGAAACTCACGGGCTATTGCAAGTAAACGATCAGCCGCACGAATTAAATCAGGCGCAATAGCTAAGGCCTGCCTTAAAGGTTGAACAGCAGCAGGAAAATCACCCTTTGAAAAGAGCACAGAACCATAACGCAACAGCAAGCCAGGGTGATTTGGTAATGAATCAAGCAAACTGCAATATATGGCTTCGGCATCAGCCCAATTAAAAAACTGCTCAAAATTACGCGCTTGTTTAAATAGAACAGTTATATCAGTTGAAATCTCTTGGCTACACCACTTAGCTTTAAATGAAACTAAAGCTTGATGAAAGCTAGCTTTAGTGATATCGCCGCCACTTGCATGCACTAAGGGCAAGGGCCAAGTACCCATTGATAAACCTTGTAAGTGGGCAGATTTACAAAAATCAGAATCATAAAAATGAAAAGCAAAACGTTGATCAAACCTTAAATTAGAAGATTTCAACCTATTAATATTTACGGCAATGAAAACCCCATCAAGCAAGAAAACAGGCATTGGCGTGGGGCCAAAAACATCAAGCTTTGCACTTTCAGGCAAACCATGGCTGATGGCACCACTAAGAAATGGATAATCAAAATCAATGCCATTAGGCTTTAGCCACCATGAAGATTGACCCGGCCAGGAGCGTTGATTACCAGCAACACCAACAATGTCAAAACGCTCTAATGCTGCTTCCAGAGAAGGGATAAGTGAACCTGCACCTAAATCAACATCGTCATGGCAAAAAATTAGAATCCCATCATCCAAAGCATCAATTGATGCATTGTAATGTATAGCAAGTGGTTGTGTATTATTAAAACAAATTCTGGCTGTTAAATCACAATGCTGGGGTTGAATCAATGACCTACCTAAAAGTGAATGAAGCCAGAAATCAGCATCATTAGAGCGTGTTGCAGAAATAATATGAACAGAATTCCTCGGCATAATATTATTTGATTAAAGTTGAGATCTCATAAGGATCATTTATCAATGCTTACATAAAGGAAGAAGAAGGTTGAACAAGTGTAAGAAATAGAAATAATTCAAATCAAAGGCAACTGTGATGGATATCTGGGCTACCTAAACCCCAGCAGCAATAAAAAAACCGCTTAGAAGCAAATAGAATATCAACACATAGATAAAAGAAAAAACCTTGATCATTAGAAATAAAGTAAAAAATCTTAAATTCTTTAAAAATTTTTCTGATAACGCAGTAATACAACGTAATGACCAAATCCAAGAAATACTAGATCGGAAAAAAATTTAAACAGAAAGGATTACCTAAAGCTTTACCAACTAATGCCATAATTGGCATGAATCTCATAAGATCGGAATCATAACATAATATAAAAGCAGATAATAGAAAAAAAAGAGGGGCCATAAAGGCCCCTCTAAGGTTATGCAAATAAGTAGTAGAACTACCTCTGCCTGGTGATAACACCAGCAGCGTCATAAGTACCAATAACATCACGATTGTAGATGGTTTTGGTAGTTGTATCTACGAAAGTAGACTGAACTGGTGAAGGTGCTGCAGCAAACGCCTGCATGAAAGCAGAAGCTGTGCGCTGGTTGTTCTGAGTAGCAAACGAGTTGGTAGACAACGTTGAAGCAGAAGAACCGTTAGCAGTAGCAGTTGCGTTGTTCTGTGTATTGATTGCAGAATAGGCAGATAGCCTGTTCAGATCAACCTTGAACATTGAAGCGTCGTTAGACTTAACGTTGGCAATTGCGCCAAGGCCTTCAATAGTTACATCACTGGAACTGGTTGTTTTAACAGATCCAATGGAGTTTTGATAACCAGCATTGAATGCTGCGAGGAATGCAGCCTTGCCAGATTCAGTTGTAATACCACCAGCGGTATTAGCAGCAGATAAAGCACTGTTAGCAACGTTTGTCATTGTGCTGGACTGGCCAACAGATGAAACGCTATCTTCAGTGGATTTAAATGTACCCTTAATTACGCCTGTCTGGTTAGCAGAAGAGGCAGTGGAATTACTAGAAGTAATAACAGAGTTGTAAGTACTCTTGTAGTTATCGTTATAGGTGTTGTTATAGGAAGTGTTATAGGCATTTTTGAATGCCTTATAATCAATGATTTCCTGTGTAGTAGCAGTATTGCCTGAGGAAGCACCGGAAGCAGCAGCGCTGTAATAGGCGTCGTTCCACTTCCATTCACCAGCCTGGTCATAGGAACCATAATTGCCGGACTTGGTTGCAGCAGCAGCAGTTATGGTAGTAGCTGCCTCCCAACCTGTTTTATGGGATTTCTCTTGGGCTGTTTGCGTAGCAACATCATTAGCTGCAGCAGCGGCCGCCTGGGTAGAAGCAGAGCTGGAAGCGGTACCGTTTGATTGGTTGAGGTTGCTGCCACCGGTAAGTTGCATCAAACCAAGTGCTTTGCCATCAAATTCTGGGGTGGCGGAAACACTGGCGTTAACGCCAATACTGGTGTTAGAGCCAACGTTGAACTGGTTTGATGTACCAACAGCGTTGTTGAAAGTGGCGGTACCAGCACCGGAGAAGGTTAATGCACCTGGGGTGGTTGCATTGATGATAAACATACGGGTTGTGGTTCCCGCCATGTTTGCATCAGTTGAGCCGGTAGGAGAAAAAACAGTAGAGGCTGTAGTTTGAGCCTTAACTGATGAACCCACAACTGCAGGTGCTACAAGCACCAGCGCTGCAAGCGCAAGAGGTCTTAACATGATGTTTAGATTTGGTGAACAAATGAGCGGTGAAAACCACTCAATGTAATTATAGCTCAAAACCTACGAAAGATGCAGGTATAAATACCATTAAGAAATAAACGTCACTTTACAATATTGTAACGGTCGCCACCACTGGTTTGGATTTGACGTCCGCCTACCTGGGTGCGAATTTCAGTCCAGTAGCTACCCCTTGGCTGAATCAATACACGACCCGCAGGAACTGTTATGTTTGGCAAGTCGCGAATAGGACGTGCTTCTCCTTGCATGAAAGCATTTGGATTAATACTTGGATTTGGATATTGCAAACATAAATTACCTGGATTTAATCCTAAGGGATCTGTTGGATAACATGGAAGAGCATGTACAAATGTAGATGAAGAAAAAGTAGACAAAAAACCCATGAAGATTAAAACGGTTTTAGCCGAAAAGTAAAGTCTTGAGGAAAAAGAAGTACACATGGGATTAAAAAACATTAAATAAAACGTTGGGTAACACATCAACATCTAATACAAGATCGGATCTGGAAGGATAAACATTAGCGGGTGAAGCAGAGCTAAGCTGCTCATTACAAAAAAATTCAGATTGATTTTGAGTATATTGGTTGATCAAAACACATTGCAAGCTATTACCTAAACTGTTTTTACAGTCAATTACCTGACCAGGGATAATGATGCAATTCAAAGACCGACCAGAAAGAAGATCCGAACAAACACCTGTTCCGTCCATATTACTAGTACAAAAAACATTAAAACCAAGTTCGCGCGAGTTTGCACTAAGAGCTGGGAAAAAGTTAAGTGCAAGAAAAGATACTTTTAGAGATAAAAAACAACAAGACAAAATGCTACGAAACATTAGCTTCTTGTAGTTTGCGGAACCTTCGACGGTGCAGGAAGCGTTTGCACAGGTCTAGCTTGAGGAACAAGCTGTTGATCATTGGATACTTGAGGTGAATTAATAACACTTACAGTACACTTTTCAAGCAATGGATAAAGTTTAGAATCTATGCGAATTCCTTCACGCTGAAGTGATGCACAGGCTCTTATCATTGAAATCTGAGTAGAAATTTCACGATCTTGAACAGTGAGGGCGGCAAGCCTATTACATGAACGCAAAGCGGGTGAACCGAATGGATAAACTAAACCAACGTTACCAGAATAATTATTCGCACTATTGCCACTATTTGTAACAGAGTCGAAAGCATTTAAGGCGTTTTGGCCATAATTACCACCGATGAACAGGGTTGGGGTTCTACAAAATACCCCTGGGCCAAAACCAACTTCATTTTGATAAGCATTATTGGTTTGATAATTAATATTAGTACCACCAGTTGTAACCGAGGAAGCAGATGGAGCTGCTGAGTTAGTTAGAGCAGAGCTGTTATTTGTTTGTTGAGCAGATACTGAAAATTGGAAGGAAATAGCAACGCAAGAAACAAAGCAAAGCTTGAAGGCTAGAACTGCTCTCATCGGGCTCCCTCGAAGTTTTGTCTAAGAGTATTATAGAATGAAGATTGTGTGTCTGCAACAGTTAAGGTCATTGAGTGGGTTGCTGTTGCTGATGCCTGACCAATGCTTGGCTGGCCATCAGGAGTGGTAGTAGTTAGAGCTGTTCTAAACCTAGTACCTGAATCAATAAGAAATAAATTGTCAGCGGTAATACCGGTTAACTGAACATTAGTACCACCAGGAGACGCAGAAAAAACTGCGCTAGTAGTTCCGCCAATGTCACCAGCCTTATTAGTTATGTAGCTGCCTCTTTGCAGGTTAAGAACTGCCTCAGTTTCAACTTTTAAGTTTGGAGAAGCATTAGCAGAGGTTTGTGTACCATATGTAGACTGTATAGAATATGTAAAGGTTCTACTAGAACCAGCATTGGTACTACTTTTTTCAATAACTTGGGCTAGAGATACTAGAGGAAGAATATTAAGTAATAATGCAACAAAAGACCAAAGACTTATAGAAGGCATAAATTAGAAACTCTGCGCGAAAGTATTAACAAATGCATTACCATTAATATCTATATTTGTTGTAGTTGATAAGCTTGCACTAGCACCAGAGTTACCACTAACCAATTTGTCGTTTACAGTGTAGGAACAAGCCAACTCATTTGTTGGTGAACATGCGATCTGTTGATTGTTATTAAGATGAACGGTAGTGAAGAAGCTAGCTTCTCCCCTAGCAGAAGGACTGCCTGGATCGATATTTAAATTAACAGCTGCTCCCATACCCTCAATGTAGGCATTACCTGATGCGTACTGTGTTCCACTTTCAAGATTGATGGTTCCACCTGCAACGGTTTTACCTGTAAGAGGGTCAATAGAGCCTCCACCACCCCTTGCAGATAGATTGCTGATATCTATCTTTGTTTGTTGTGCTGGGTTATCACCAATTTTGCTACTTATGCCTACAGAAGAAGGGATCAATACGGTTCTGCTAACACCGGTTAAACCTTCTGACAATGTAAGGTTGGTAGATGCTCCAAAGCTGGTGTTGTTGCCCACACTAAGCGAAGTGCGACTACCATTTGTAACAGACAAGTTTTGTGTCATACCTTTCTCAGGAGGGACAACTGTAATGCCTGCCTGGGTAATGCCGGAAGGAACAGGAAGAGGGGTAGTAACTTGGGCTAAGGTAATCTGTTGTGAAAAAGAGAGAAGAAGGGATGAGAAGGAAACAACGAAGAAGTTTCTGGAAATAAGCATTTTTTTAAAGCGAAGGGGTTGAATAATTAAAAACTATCAGTGCAAACTGAAGCAGAAGGGCTAGATTTAGAAGAGGAGGAAATTAGGCAAGCAGAACCATTTGAAAGACTTTTCCATTGACCTTCACCATTAGACCATGTTCGCATTGGAGTTTGAGTGAGAGCAGGAGACAATACTGCAGCTGTTGCATTAAATTGCCTTAAAGGAACAGGCTGCTGAAAGTCCTGCGTAAAAGGGAAAGGTGATGAAGATTTACGAAACTCAATGACAAGCTCTTGAGCTGAGGTGGGAGGCGTGAAAGAAGGTTGAGGAGGACAGCCTGCTTGGCAGCCTGACTGGAATTGCGCGAAACCAGGTTGGTGGGAAAAATTAAGAAAGGGTAATATCAAGGTACCTAGTAGGAGGGGAGTCTTAAAATGGCAGATGAAACGCATGAGGGCAAAAACCGATCTTGCCTATAATAAGCACAAAAGATAGAAACCGTCAAACTAAATAATCTCTTAACAATTGAAATTTATAGCAGCTTTGAATCCCTGATCACATTACAGGCAATCTGAACAGACGATTTCCAATTTAAGTTTATATCCTGAATTACCTTAACAGAGGGGTACCAAAAGGAATTGTTATGTACGCCCTTCCAGCGCCAACCCAGCCTTGGATTTGCAAGAAGTATTGTTGGTACATTCAAACTAGCTGCCAAATGTGCGGGGCCACTATCGTCGCATACAACCCAATTACAGATACTAACTAACGCTGCCATCCACTCAAATCTATTTTCATTACTAATTAACGGTTGACATTCCACAAAGCTATCTAAAAAGCTGCAGTTTGTTAATTGATTAGTACCATAACCCTTCTGAAGGGATACCAATCGACAGTTTGGAAGATCAGTCAAAGGCGAGAAGCACTCTAATGGAATATCGGAGGAAATACTTTCACTTAAAGAATGCATAGCAGAACCATTCCAATTAATGGCAATAATTTGTTGGCCTGGGGTAATATTTAAATAACTTTGCCAAAATTCAACTAAATGAGGATCAATTTTTAGGCAGGGCTTTTGTAAAAAGGGTATCTGATCACATGCACCAAATACTCCGGGTGCAGCAAGCAACGAAAGAACATTACCTTTGCGTTCAAATTGAAGCTCACTAATTGGAAGCACCTGAGATGATTCAGAAAAACTATTACGAAGAAAATTTAATAGAGGAAGCTGCACAAAGAGCTTAACAGGAAGTTGCTTACAAACAACTAACCAAAAAAAGTATCTACTAAATAAAAGTGTATCACCCAAGGTGCCATTTGCTACCAAAAGCAAGGTATCATCGGGGTTGGGATTTAACAAATCTTGATAATATGGTAGATTTACACACATCCCCTTGATAATCCTAACTTTATCAAGTTTTGCCCACAAACTAAAGCCAGCGGATAAATTACCTTGCATCAAAAGAAGCTCACCAAGCTGGTACTTAAGAATCTGCGAAGTTGGCTGTTCAATAAGGGCAAGGTCGAGCAACTGCTTAGCATGGGCAAAATCATTTCGTCTAGAATAAATAAGTGCTGAAAAACGTGGGATTAACCATGGAGAAAAAGAAACTTTAAAAGAACAATTATTAGAATCCTCTAAATGCGCAAATACCTTTGCTTCCATAGCCTGCTCATCAAAAATTGCAGCAAGAACAACATGCGCCAAAGCACTCGGTTCAATTGCAAGACTTAAGTTTGCTAAACGAGCAGCATCTGCCAAAAACCTAAGTTCATAGTCACAAATGGCATTGAGGAGTAATAAATATGCATTGAGATTGAGTACCAAAGAATCTACCTTACATAACAAATCTATGGCCTTATCAAAACGTTCTTCACGAATAAAAAGGCAAGCAGCAGATCCAATAAATTCAACATCCTCTGGCAAATGCTTCAACAGAGCCAAACACAAAGGCAAAGCTAAGTCATAAAAACACCTCCGCTGAGCCTCCCTTGCTTGCTCCCTAAGATTGTTTATATTAAGCGAGGGATATGTTAACCATTGTTGACAATATATATCTACTAATTTATGATCACCGCGTAACTCTGCTATGGTCATTAGACATCGATAAACTTCAGGAATAGAGGTATGTGCTTGATAAAGCAGATTTAAAACTGGTTCGGCATCTATAAGCCTTCCTGCTGAAAGAAGGGGCAAAACGTGATCCTCATAAAGTTGCCTATGAGATGGTCTGGAGTGTGTAGTGGATAAAATATATTTATTATACTTATGACTTGTATGACCAGACGAAGAAATAGTACGAGAAGATCCAAACCCTCGCCTGCGCTCAGAAGAAGCAGCCATGCCTAAAAGTTGCCTAAAGGGCAAGTTAAATCCAATTATACTCTAGCAGCAACAGGGCTAGATCAAAATGAAAAGGCAAATCCATTTGCGTGCTTTGATTACGAACCACAACTAGAGAGCATAACCATAAGCAAGATTAAAGTCCACAATTAAATCGAGATATTGGATCCCAAACCATTTAATAGGGAAAAACAGACCTTATATAATTTAACTCTTACAGAGAGGAATCATGATGCTAGAATTGGAGAACAAAACTAGTAAGCCTGTATGGCTCTAACACTCCAGCAGTTAGTAAGTCCTGATCTACTTGGCGCCGCCAACCGGATTTTTGCTGGTACCAAGGAAGCAATACCTGTCTACCTTCACGAAAGTCCGGGAAAGGTACTAATTGGTGGAGGAGCTGCAGGGCCACAGCAAATACAAACACTTGCAATTGATTCAATAATAAAGCCGTGGATGGTTAGCACAATAGAAAAAATAGACGATATTATTGATCTAGATTTTTACTTTAGTCCAACTGTAAACGCAAGTAAAATTAATGTATATCTTGACACACTAATAGAAATAGGTGGAGGTGGAACCACCTTAGGCTTAACATTAAACAATGAATACAAACGAAGCTCTTGGTGGGAAATAATTCTTAATGGGCCGCCATTACTTAATAATGATGAATATTTTCAATTTGCATTTGTACATGAACTTGGACATGTACTTGGCTTAGAACATCCATTTGATGGTAGTGATGGAGACCTAGGTGGTGAACGTTTTGGTGATCCAGATGCAAGTGTAACAGTAATGTCCTACACAAAACCCGCTGATGGCTGGCCAAATTTCTATGCTTACGCCGACATTGCTGCATTAGTAAGTATTTGGGGACTTGAAACAAAACATCAAGATTGGTTAATAAAAAAAGCAGATGGAGTAGAACTATTATTAGATCATAAAAGTGCAGAAGCAAGAATAAAAAAGTTTTTTAGCGGCGATGAATTACTCGGACCAGCACCACCAAAGCCTTTGCCTCCAAAGATAATAGCAACCAATAATGATATGAAATTTCAACTTATGAATGTAGATGAGCAATCCAGATGGGAAACTTCATGGGATGCAGGCTTAAATTGGGAGGAGGGAAGTGGTAGCAACTTGATTATGATAAAAAACCACAAACAGCAGTTAAACATACGACAAAAAGATCGATGGGGCAGGGTTTCTGACGAAAATATAATATTAATAGAGCCAGGAAATATAACAGATGTTACGCCAGAACTTATCCTACCTGCATCAACAGATAGATCAAAAGCCTTAAGGCCAATCACAGCAACAGTGGAAGGAGAACAGACTATATTATGGTCGATGGATCAAAGTATATCTGACCAAATAGAAATAATCAAAGGGATAAGAGCTGCTATCGAGGAAATGGATGCGGCAATCGACATCGATTTTAAGGAAATTAAGTGGGATGAATCATTTAAAGATAAACCAGGAGCAATACAGTTGCTTTTTAGTTCTGAAATTGATAGCACAATAAGTGCTAAAATGGCCGCAAGTAATTTAATAAATTTACAACGAAAAAGAATATCCACGCAAATTGCAGGGATAGAATTAATACTGGAAGATCGCATGCGAATACAGCTTACCAATTTATTAAATGAGGCAAACATAGGTTATGCCTTATTAAATGGAATTAGTCAAACATTTGGATTGGAACCAACGGTAGAACCACTAGATCCTAGTACTACAGTGATGGCTCAACTAAGAGAATCAACAACAATAGGACCAATAAATCAACTTTCAAACTTGGATCGAAAGGCCCTTTCATTAATATACGACCCAGAAAGTAACAAAAACAATAATTCTGATAATTTAATTGAACTAAACGGAGGAATAGCAGTAATCAGCATAGAAAATCCTAAAATCAGCTTCCGAGAAGGGAGCAACATGGAAAGTATCAGCATTATAGAATTACCCATTCAACGAAGTGGAAATCAATCTACAAGAATTGCAATGGGAATAAGCTATTATGATAAAGAAAACCTGATAATACTAGAACCATGGCAAAACCAATCAAGCTACAAAATAGAGCTGTTAAGCGGCAAATTAAGAAATTTAAATTTAGAGGCAGAATTGCCTATACATGCCAAACTAAGTGGGGGAGCTTTAAATGAAATTAATATAGATCTTCACAAATTAGAATTTGGTTTGAATAGTGCAGAAATAGTTGATAACAAATGGCAAAATAATGATTTCAAAGTGCTAGGAGAAGCAGGAAATATATTAATACCCTGGGGTTTAGATGAAAGACTGGAAGAAAAATGGGGAAGAGTTATACGCCGGATAATAAATGAAATTGATGAATCATCAGGAATACAATTTATAGAAGTTTCAAGGGATAGTAAATTACTTCACTGGGAATTCATGGCCTCAAATAATCAAAAATTCAACCATGAGTATATTTATAGTAAAGAAGTGATAGCAGAAAAGACTTTTAATAATGAAGCCAGATGGGTAGTTCAACTGGGTGAGGATCCAAAAGAAGTATTCGAAACATCAGGAATTATACTAAATCTTGAACAAAATTTACTACAGAATATATTACTTAAACTGGGCCTGGAAAAACCGGAAGATATAAGCGACGGTGATAAATATATACGTACACCAGTGTACCCAGAAGATTCAGCATTATTTAACAAAAACAATGGAATAAATCCTGATCAAGAAACCACCAGAGCAAGTCTACAAAAACTTGACATATCAGCACTTGAAATTCTTCATGGTAAAAATACAGGGAAAAGTCCAAGCAAACTTGATTTGCCTGGAATAAAATTAGATAGAATCAATGCTGAGAATAGCCATTGGCTAAGTGCTAATGGGATAGAACGTGAAATACAATTTGAAATAACACGTACTGATAACAATCAACTAGAAAGCAGAATGGTAATTTCAAATGAAGAACTAAGTATAGCAAAAGAAATTAATATGGCTCCTGGTGTAACAAGTACAACAGTAAGCCTAGGAATCCCATTGGAAACCAATACAATATCAGAACAGTTCGCATTACATATACTTTCTGGTGGAAATAATCCAGATAACTCAAAACTGAACTATGAATTAACAGGTAGCCTACCTAGCCCAAATAAACAGATAAAGGCTGATCCCATAACCGGATGGAACCTAGACTTTAATGGTGACAATAATTTTAGCTTTAACCTTGAAGGCTTGATGTTAATGAGATTTAGCCTAGGAACCTTCCCGGGCTCAAGCCTCACAGCCGGATTGCCACAAACTCTGCAAAACAATACCAATCAGAATACACAATTAATTGCAAGTGAATACAATGCTGGTGAAGCACAAAAATGGCTCGAATCCGCACTTAGAATAGGAATATTAGATCAAAACAAAAATGGAAAACTCGATACATTTGAGGATATCCTAACAAGTAAAATACAAAATATTGCAATTCTAGAAAATATCAATAGATATGGCCTAGGCTAGAGACATAAAAAAATCATGGAGAACTAAGAAAATGGGGAGAGTCAATAATCTTGAAATATATGGAGATCAAATTATAGCAAACCTAAATTTATTTGGTAAACTGGATCTTAAAAGTCTAAGCCATCAACCATCACTAGCATTCTTTCGCGCAAAACAACTACAAGATGAATTCTCTAAATATCTAAATAGTTATTATTCAACTAACCCAACCCTCAGAAGCCATTACGAGGAGGCCTTACTAGAAATAGCCAAAGCCGCAATACCAACCAAAGAATACAATATTGACACATATATAAATTATTTCCAAGAAAAAGTTGCCTTGAGGCAAGAGCAACTAATAGAAATTGATCTAAGCAAATCTAGGTCAGATTATTTTAGCTCCGACGGTGTATTTCTCGGGAAAGTAAAAATAATAGATAAAAATGGAGTTGACATAAGCAATAAACTTTTAGTAAGTGCACTGGCTGAACCATACATATTTAGAAGTCCGGAAAATTTCGAAAATGATCAGCTGGTACTGTTAATCAAAGGGACAATAAATGAAGGAGAAACAATAGGGATAGATTTTGATAATGACAGCATAACAGATATTAACATTGGACCACTTGATTATGACAAAACCACTAATCAACTGATATTTGATAACCTATTTACAAGCGATGCGGCTGCAACAAGTATTAGTGAACCAGTATTAAAAGACATAGTTATAGAGGTGAGGGATCCCAATGAAACAGAAAAGAGATGGAAGGATTGGAACCCAGTATCGATTTCGAGAGTAAGTACACTTTGGGGTGATGATCTTAAAATATATTTAAACAATAATGCGGAGGAAGAATTAAAAATAATTCCATCCAATTGGAAAGTACGATTATCCTATGACGATTTAATCAATGAAGATATAAGTGAGGCTGAGCTGGAAAAACACGATGGAATCTATCTAATATTTGATGAGGAGATAATAAACCAAATTTTTAAAGCATTGGCAGATGGGAAACTAGAAGATGCACAACTAGAGATTGGACCAAATCTTAACATGATAAATTTCAATTTAAAAGACTATAAAAATAGCTCTGAGCTTTATACAGCTATATCAAGTGTAAACTGGATTGGTACAAGTGAGGATAATAATACGAGGCTCCAACTGAAGTCAATAACACCAAGAGAGGGATTAGTGAATTTTAAAGTAAAATTTATGATTAAGCCAAATGAAAAAAACTATGAGCAAATTTATAATACGATAAGTTTAGCCTATAAAAAAGAAAATGAATGGGAATTAGCAGACCCCGACGGCTACAGTTTAATAGATGCAGAAGTCAACAATCTTGATAAAATAATCATTAAAATTGACCGTTACGGAGATAAACTTAATGCGATTGGATTAGAAGATGAAGGAAGTATAATACCAGAATGGCAGAGATACAACCCATCATTCAATACAAGCACAAATCTTAGATTGCCTTGGAATCAACAAACAACAAACCCAAAAGCTATAGAAATAATTGGAAACAAATTTGATTCAGGTGATGATATTTTAATAAAAATATATCATGAAATAGAAGATGATCCAAAAACTCAAGCATGGGAAGGTGCATGGAAGGAATATGCTCTAATAATCGACATGTATGACATAAACAATGGAAATAACAAGCTGAACGAAGAACAACAACAATTAATATTTAGTAGCGAGATAACAGCAAATAGCGACGCAAACTATAAGCAAAACTATTATTTTTCATCATTAATAAGCAACAATGAAGACTTAAACGTTGATAAAATATTCAATCTTTTTAAAAATAGCCTTGAAAACTTTATATACGAATTAAAAGATGAAAACCTAAATAACTTTGATATCAATCTTTCTAAGATTGAAAAGCAAAAATCATATCAAGTGCTGGAAGGTAATATTGATTTTACTGCCGCACCGGGGCTACCAAAGCCTTCAATAACAATGTATACTAGGTTTATTGATGATGAGAATAATGCAATAGAATATGAAAAAGCGTGGCAACTATATTACGACTATCCTATAAATAATTTAGAAAATGTTTATAACTACGGTACCAATCTGGGTGAATTTGAATGGGCATCAACTAACCCGCTAAGCAACGAAGCTAACGCAAAACAGTTAATTTATTTTTATTTCAAGGGTATGGCACCTATTGCAGAAATAAGCGAAAAGGGTAGCTCATACAGGGAAGGCGATATAAATCTAATCATAGATAACAAACAGATAAACCCTACAGACTACGTTATGAAATTATCAAAATGGGATATGCAAATAATATTTACAGATGAAAGCAAACTGGAAATAAGCGAAAATAGCGTTATAATTTTCAGCCTTAAGGATGATCACGGTCTTAAAGATATAAGTGGTAAAAAAATTATAGCAACAAAGAATCTTGAAGTGCAAAATTATGCTAATTGGCAATCATCAGGCTTTAATCCAAGCAAGCAGCTAATATTAAACCCAACAGAAAGTTATGTTGATAGAAACACAGTAAATTTAGCATTTTTTGGAGAAGCAAATCTATCTCTTGATTCAAGCAAAGTAGAAGCACCTGAATTAGATGACTTTCAATTCTGGAGCTTTAACAACAAAACTGGAAAATGGTCAGATGAACCACTTAAACTAAATAGCGTTGAACCAATAAAAATAGGCAAAAGGAATAATATGATAGAATTCAATTTAGCGGAACCTATTGGGTCTGATGTAAAAATTGAAGTGAGCTATGATCCGGCTCAGTCTACGCTCATGGGTGAAAAACCATTTACTGATATAAATAAATTAATAGCAGAATCATTCTATTGGCAACCAATAGAAAATAAATCACCAGACGAAGAAGGTCCTATTATTAGCTGGGCAATTGTGGCAGGAAAACATCTAAGCCTACAACTTGATGATCCATCAGGAATTGCAATAAACAATATCAAATTAAATTCATTAAACCTACCCAATCCATCTGACTTTGTAATAAAAACAAATAATCATGTAATTCAAGCAAATAGTATTAATCTAAGTAATTTAGGCTATCTTGAGCTAGGCCTAGAAAAAGATGTCGATGCAGGCGTATTGGCTAATATAAGTTATGTGGGATCAACCATGAGAGATGGCCTAGGGAATTTACCAAACATACGTGAAACAGTTGTTGAAAATTATACAATTGAATTCAATAGGCAAGATGCTAAAACATGGTTTCAAAATAATGATCAAGTAAATATTGTTTTTAATAAAAAAACTGATCCTCTTACGGGCTGGTTTTTAAATGAGAGTGGGGCACTATCAGCAGAAAATAATGAATATCAAATCCAGGATGATTATATATTTCAGCTAGATAACCTTTCAAAAGTAACTGTGAATCTAAGTGATCAGGGGAATCTAAGTCTGGATGATAGTAGCGATGCTAATCTTGATTTTGTAATTGAAAATTTAAATACCGGAAAAATTTTAGGGGGATCATGGAATTCAAAAAATGATACTTGGCTAACAAATCCTACTAACGATGAGAGGAATATTAATTACATACTACCAGAGGGTAACTATAAGTTAAGTGTATATCACGCAGAAACCTGGCAGAACAATAAACAGAATTATCAGTTAGAAATTAACTACAGTCCATACTCGCTTCAGGCATCCCAACTATCCAAACAAGATTATGAAAAAGATATATTAATCAAAAATGATACAGATAATAAGAGCATATATGTTGAACTATTAGATGAGGGATTATTAAAACTGGCCTCAGGAAATAAAGATCTTTCCAGTGCAATCAACCTCTATACTGTAGATGGTGAATGGCTTAACTCAAGTTATACAGACAACCTTAGCCAGTATGTTGTTCCGGGTTTGTATCGAATTGAATATTCAAATTGGTCTACACAAGAAAATGATATTAGGATTAATGCAACTTTAGATAGCACCATTGTACTCAATATTGATAACGACACAAAAGAAAATCCAAATGGCTCAGTAGTGGTGAACGGAATAGCAAGCAAGGGAGAACTAAATTCACTAGATAATCATGATTTTTGGAAACTCAAGTTAATGGGAAAAAAATTATACAGTATTAGGGCTACTAATTTTAAGCAAGATGTTAACATCATTATAGAGAATAATAAAAGTGATCTAATTGCAGAAAGTTGGAACTGGGGATATAATAAAGAAAATGGAGAATTTATATACTCAGACGAAACAATTATTCTGGATCTGAGCTCATCACAATACAAAGAAAATACATTATATGAATTCACTCTGGAAGCAATTAGCTATGACTCTAATCCAACACAATATAGCCTTATTGCAAAAGAGCATTTAAATCTAAATGACGCAAAAACAGAAGTAGGAAAAGATATATATAGTTATGAAGATGTTCATAACTTATTATTTGATGATAGCAACTCGCTAGATAAAGATATTCTAACAGCAGTAGACCTCAAAGATATTGCAAGCCTGCGAAACGTTAGTAACGAAAAACTAACTACGTTGAAGGCAGAGCTTGAACAACAGAAGGTAAGCATTAATGGACCAATACTTGGTCTGGAGAATCTATTGTCAAAACAAAATAAGACCTCAAATGATCAAGAAATAAATACAATTCTAATAAATAAGCAATATCCAAGTGGCTTGTTACCAACAATTAGCAATAAGCTAAAATTAAGCGAACCAGGCGAACTTGTAAATAATAATAATAAGGTATTACAATTTGGGGCGAAAGAAATTTCAGAATTGATAAAAGATGTCAGTAAAAATACAACAGAAGTAAAACCAATCAGTAAAACAGTAAATCTAAAGGTTGAGTCAAAACAGGGGAGAGTTTCAGGATTCTTATTGGGAAATAGTGAATCAAATAGACTTTCAAGTGAACAAGCACTAGATAATAAAGAAATAGAAGATAATCTTGGTTTACAACGAATATGCATAAATCTTGACGAAGAAACTAAGAAATATATAACTGAGAATCCCGACCAAACTCTGGTGTGGTTTAAATCACCAGTTAATGGCAATTATTCAATATTTGACTACGACAATATTACAGGAACTGGTTCTTTATTGGAATCAAATAACAACATGAATATTATCGACACGATGGTACTCTACATACAAGATGGAGGCCGTGGTGACGACGATAAACTAATAAACGGTCAAATTAATGCGCCCGGCGGACTAGCATTTGTGAAGCTAATTAAATCTGATCAAGCTAATGATGAGATTACTAATTGGAAAGCAGATCTAGACAATGACGGATTAATTTCTCCTTTATCAGATGGATTAGCATTAGCAAAACGTTTCAGCGCACCAATGATAGGAATGGATTCAACACTACAAAAGCTTCTTAAGAAATTTGACACTAATTCATTGAACAGCCTAGACAAAGTTCTTAATAGCAATAAACTTGATATTGATAAAAGTGGAAAGGTAGATCTTAATGATATGACAATAATAATACGCCATTCCTTTGGAACCTACCCTGGTGGTGAACTAACAAAAGACTTAAATCTAATAGGTAATACAAGTTTGAATCAGATTTATGAACAAATTGAACTAATGCAACCAAATTTTACAGCTAGATAGCCTGAAAGGAATGTAAACGTTGAATAACATCAATAGAGCTGGAAATTCCAGGATCAACCTTTATCAAACCATCAGTTAACGATTTATCTGGAAATGTACCGAAACTAAATCTGAGCATCAGTTGAACATCAACAATACCAACTGCACCATCATTATCTAAATCTAAACGCTGATCTGACATTAAAACATCAGATACAGAGGGTTTCCGAAATAAGCTAGCAAGAACGAATGCATTCGAAAGAGGATAAATTTGATCTGGTACATAAGGCTCAAATAGCGATTTTAAGGAGTTTCCCTTATAATTAAGTAAAACATCATCAACATAAGGATCTGAAAAGGCTAAAACGCCAGAACCCAAATGTTTACTTTGGGTTCTACTGTCACCACCACTCAAGGAATCCCCCCAACTTAATACAGAATTATCACTGAAGCGTGCTGAAAATGCTGAGTCATTAGCAACAATCTCATTAGCTACAACTGCACTACTAATAGATTCAAGTTGATCAGAAAGCGCACTGCTATTACCACCGCTAGTAGAATCACCCCAAGTAACAATAGATCCATCTTTTTTCAAAGCTGCAAAAGCAGCTTTTGTAGAAGAAATGGATACAACATCGGAGTTAAGTTTGCTGGAAACCATGCTAGAATCACCACCACTATCAGGATTTCCCCAAGAAACAACTGAGCCATCATTCTTGACTGCAGCGAACGCAGAATCAGAAGCAAATAGTTTCCAAACATTACTACTCAATTGATCTCGTACAAGTGAAGAATTACCCCCAGAATTAGAATCACCCCAAGTAATTACAGATCCATCCAGTTTTAAAGCTGCAAAAGATTTACTAGTGGCAGATATGCTCACAACCTCACTTGCTAGAGAATCTTGAACAATAGCACTATTGCCACCACCAAAGGAATTACCCCAAGTTACAACAGAGCCATCCCTCTTAAGGGCAGCAAAAGCAGTATCTGTTGTTGAAACAGTAATTACATCAGCTAGAAGTTTACTAGAAACAATAGAACTGTTACCACCACTAGATGCATTCCCCCAGGTAACCAGTAAACCGTTACTCTTAAGGGCAGCAAAAGAGCTTTTAGTACTAAAAATCCTAACAACCCCTGAAATTAGTTGATCAGAAACAGAATCGCTATTGCCTCCACTAGATGAATTACCCCAAGTAATCACAGATCCATCTTGTTTAACCGCAGCAAAAGCAGACTCATTAGAATAAATATATTGAACTTTACTTGCAAGTTGCTCAGCAACAATATCGCTATAGCCACCCTTATCAACATGCCCCCATGTGTAAACAGAACCATCAGATTTAAGCGCAGCAAATGCAAACGCAGTAGAAAAAAGCTGCTTAACTCCTGATTTTAAGTTGTCGGAAATCCTTACAGGTAAATCACCACCTGCATTAGGGTCACCCCAACAAAATACAGAACCACCAGATTTTAATGCGGCAAAGGCATTAGCTGAACTATATATTTGCTGGACATCCTTGTTCAAATTTGAGGCTAACATAGATATATCTCCACCACTCCTAGATTCTCCCCAAGCTACAACTGAGCCATCAGCCTTCAAAACAGCAAAGGCCTTACGGTTTCGATGCTCCTGAAACGAGCGGCCTGGGGAAGCAATTGAGTGAAGATTTCTAGTAACTAAGGATGATTGTTCAACGGGGATAGGCACTGAGCCATTCATCCAAAAACCTTGGTCGGGAACTAAATAAGGGGTAAGATTTTGTTGATCAATAGAAAGATTATCAAAAATCAATAACTCGGAAAACATCAAACCTTCGTCCAATTTGGAATCTTCATGATTGAGTAATGCATCTAAATGATGCCCAAATTCCTCATTCAAGACGTTTAGTAACTCAGTAATCGTTGCTAACTGAAACCAATCATAATTAAGTAGAATACGTTGGTGGGAAGCTGAGTAGGCTGCGGCAGCTCCTATGAGTTCAGAACCAGGAACCACCTGAACTAACGGGACAGTGCTAAAATCACCCGAAGCCAAGGCGGATATCAAAGCAAGTAGATCAATTTTGTTTTGTCCTCTTCCCAAGGCTACTGATGCAGCTCTCAACAAATGCGTGTTTGCGGATTCGTTACAAAGATGATTAAGCCATAAGGCCAAATAAAGGGGGGGGAATTTCATAAAGATGTTGGCTTTTGGTTTAAGGTGCACTATAGTGAATATGGTACACCAGATTGCTGCGTCGTTGAAAATAGAACAGAAAACGTCTAATTCAAACAAAATGTATTTTTACCTAATTCATCCAAGTAACAATGGCACCACAATTAACTCTTTTGCCAAACAGGGTGTGGAACCACCTTCTGGGAACTCCATCGTTTGAATTTGATAACGGCGTGAGCTCAGATTCAGAAAATGCTAGTACTATTGTTGGAGGGGCATTCGTAAGCAATCCATCATCAGCAGCAACTACAAGTAGCGCATCGTTTGATATTTTAATTAGACATTTTGAAGCAGATGGAAAACTAGCTTGGTCGGCACTAAATGGTTCAACATATAACGATATTGGTTATGGAATTACTACAGGAATAGATGGAGAAATCTATATAACTGGTCAAACGGAAGGAAATTTAAATGATGAGATAAATTCAGGTAAATCTGATATTTTTATATCCAGATATGAAAAAGATGGTATTAGGGCATGGACTAAACTGCTTGGGACATCTTCGGATGATTATGGTTATGCTATTACGGTAGCTAGCAATGGTGATATATGGGTAACAGGAAGTACGGAAGGTAATCTTGGTTCAGAAATAAACAAAGGCAAGAAAGATGTATTCGTAAGTTGCTATAACAGCTTAGGTGAACTTAAATGGGTAAAATTAATAGGTGGTAATGGTAACGACATAGGTACGTCAATTGCAGCTGGTCCCTTTGGAAGTGTTTGCATTACGGGCACATCCACAAGCAATAACAACGGGTTTAACAACGAAGGTGGTACAGACATCTTTGTATCACTTATCTTGGCAGATGGCAGGATGCTCTGGCTTAAAAACCTAGGGAGCAGCTTAGATGATTCAGCAAACAGCATAGTGCTAGACAAAGAATATAATATTTATATCGCAGGCTCAACAAAAGGGGAAATAAGCAATCAAACTAACAATGGCGGCTCGGATATTCTATTAAGTGCCTTAACATTTGGTGGAGATCATCTATGGAGCAAAACCCAAGGAACAAGTGCGGAAGACAAGGGTAAATCGCTCGCAATTGGGCTAGACGGAAATATTTACCTAGCGGCCACAACAAATGGAAACCTAAATGGGGAAGAGAATAGAGGATTTAGTGATGTAGCTATTAGTGCTCAAGATACAAATGGAAACCAACTGTGGACATCATTATTCGGTTCAGATCAAATAGATGTGGCGGCGGGTTTGAATTCAACAAAAGACGGTAGACTTATTCTTGTTGGATCAACAAATGGTAACTTTGAAGGAGAAATAAACCAAGGGACACGAGATGTATTCACTAAAAGTGTTTATCCATCAAACCCTCCATCAGGAATTACTATATCAAATACGGTCTTAACAGAAAATACAGCCGTAGGAACCAAATTTGCTACGATAAGTGGTATAGATTTAGACATTGATACAAAATTCACATACAGTCTTATCAAAGATCCAGAATCAAATGACGATGCTTATTTTGCAATTGATGGCAATAATTTAATAATAAAAAATTCACCAGATTATGAACGTAGAAATCAACTAAAATTCAGATTGCGCGCTAGTGATCAAGGCGGACTTTATGTTGATGAAGACTTTATGGTATCAATTACAGATACAAGCGAAGCACCATCTGGAATAACAATCCTGAAATCTAAATTTGATGAGGATATAGTAATTGGTTCCGTATTAACAAATATAATATCCTACGATCCTGATGTAGATTCAACAGTTAAACTGGAATTAGTTACTGGTATTGGCAGTGATGATAATTATTTATTTAAAATTTCCAACAATCAATTAGTTCTCGAGAAAAAACTAAACTTTGAGCAGAAAAAATCCTGTTCTATTAGAGTAAGGGCAAGTGATAATGAGCTCAATAAATTTGAACAGGTGTTTCAACTATTCATTAATGACATCAATGAAGCGCCAACAGATATCACTGCAACAAACATAGTCATAAATGAAACAGTTAAAAACAATTCAACTGTTTCACTACTTACAACAACCGATGAAGACGTAAAAGATCAATTCTTTTACTATTTAGCCCCAAATTTCAAAAAATCAAACGATAATGATTATTTTTATATAGATCGCAATGAACTCAAACTAAAATCAACACCTTCTAATAACAAAGGAATTTATTCTATTCGAATTGCCACGTCTGACAAGCAAGGCCTTACATTTGAAAAGGATATAGAGCTAGTTATAAATAGAGCGCCAATCGATATCAAAATTAGCACAAATACTATTCCGGAAAATCAAGCACCAAATAGCAAAATTGGAGTACTTGAAACTATTGATCCCAATATCAACGATCAATTTAGCTATAAACTCGACGACAATAACAGTGATACTGATAATCAGTATTTTTTCATTGCAAATAATCATCTTTTTATAAAAAAAATGGCAAACTATGAAAAGAAGAATATTTACAATATAAAAGTTCAATCCGAAGATCAAGGTGGATTAAAAACAAATAAGCCATTAACAATATTAGTTGAAGATCTAATTGAGCCCACAACAATAAAATTATCAGTTAATACAATTAATGAAAATATTCCAGCCTTTCGAAATGTTGCGGAAATTCTTGGATATCACAAAAATGGTAGTACATCTTATAAATTTGGTTTAGTAAGTGGAGACGGTGATACTCATAACAGTTTATTTCAGATTAATAGCACTTTTCTGCAGAACAAAGAATTAATTGATTTTGAAAAATATCAAATTTACCAGGTTCGGATTGGGGCTACTGATCAAGCTGGGGAATATTCAGAGCACGAGATAGAAATTTCAGTGACAAATGTAAATGAAGCTCCAACAAAAATATTTTTATCAAATAATTTTATAAATGAAACAATAACAACCAACACACCGTTGGCAATTATTACATCTGAGGACCCAGACGTAGCCAATAAATTTAGTTATTCATTAATATCTGGAACCGGAGCGATAGATAACAATCTTTTTGAGATAATTCAGGATAAACTATATATTAAACAATCTGGTGTAAACTTAAAAAAGAATAATTATCAGCTACGCATTCGATCAACTGATCAAGATGGACTCATACTAGATCAAGCTTTTAATCTAATTTACAATAGAACGCCAACATCAATTGCACTATCAGATCTTAGATTCGAGGAAAATCTACGTAAAGGTAGCACAATCGCAGAAATAAATTCAACCGATCCAGATGCAAATAGTAAGCATAGATTCAGTCTTTCAGAAGGAATTGGAGATAAAGATAATGAATTCTTTAGCATAGTTAATAAAATATCCTTAACAGCGACAGGTCGCTCAGATGTATTTATAAGTAAAATAGATAAGTATGGAAATTTCATTTGGGCAACTAAAGCAGGAGGTGAGAATGATGATTATATTTACAGTATTACGTCTGATTTGGATGGCTCTTCAACGATAGAAGGGAGCTTTTCAGGTTCAGCAAACTTTTCTGACATAACTCTTAGATCATCAACAAAAGAACAGTATTTTACCGCCAAACTTGATACCGATGGAAATTATACATGGGCAGAAGTTTCAGAAAATAAAAATACTGAAAGTACCAATATCAAATCAGTTTTATCAGATGGATCTTACATAATAGCTGGCTCCTTCTCTGGTAATAAAAGCTTTGGAGCTAGATCTCTTCAATCAAAGGGTAAGATGGATGTATTTATCGCCAAGCAAAACATAGATGGTTCCTATGATTGGGCAACAACTGGTGGAGGCAGCGATTACGACTCGGTATCTGCCATTAGCTCTATAGATAATAATTCAACATTTATAACAGGAACATTCTCTGGTAGCGCAAGTTTTGGAGACACAACGTTAATTAGTTCAAGTGAACAAGAGATATTCATAGCAAAATTAAACGCCGATGGAACATTTGCTTGGGCAAATAAAGCTGGTGGATTAGGTAACGAATATGTAAAATCTATTAAAGGCAAAAACGATGGAAGTAGCTTCATCATAGGAACTTTTACAGGCGTAGCAAGCTTTGGTGGAACAAGCCTTAACTCATTTGGGGAAGAGGATACATTTATTGCGAAATTAAATGCAAATGGATCATTTTCATGGGTAACGCAAGCTGGAGGTTTTAATAAAGACTATGGAATTGACATATCACCCTTAGCAGACGGGTCAACGTTAATTATAGGTGAATTTACAGGCGAGGCAAATTTTGGGAATATCAAGCTAACTTCGGCTGGGAATAGTGATGTATATATTGCTAAACTAAATATTAACGGAGAATTTGAGTGGGCGAGGAGAGCTGGAGGAGTGAATTCCGATAAAAGTCACAGCATTAACACCCACGAGGACGGTTCATCCATAATTACAGGAACATTTATTGGAACATCTAATTGGGAGGAAAAAAATAGATTAGTAATGAATAAGTTTGCAGACTATGAACAACAGCAGTTGTATGATTTAAGACTAAAAGCAACAGATGAATACGGTTTGTTTACCGAAACAAACCTTAGTTTAAATATAGAAAACAGAAAAGAGTTACCAGAAATTTTATTTAGCAACAATCTGTTCAATGAAAGCCTTGTTAGTGGCGAAACAGTGTGTAAACTTTCTATTTCAGATACAGATCCACTAACAAATATTAGCTATAAATTTATATCAAAAAATCAAAACGACAATAATTTATTCTTACTTGAAGGCAATCAATTAAAACTCAATCATTCTCCTAACTATAAGCAGAAAAGCAATTATCTCATTGAGGTTGAAGCAAAAGATAATCAAGGGAATATATATTTTAGTGAACTTATACTTACACTTAATGGGTTCCCTGATAACATTCAATTGTCAACATATAGCTTCAGTGCAACAACAATACCCAACAGTGTAATTGCTGACGTAATTACAATTGATCCGAATTCCAATGACACTTTTAAATACGAAATACTTGAAAATAATGAGAACCAAATTTTTAGCATCAATAATAACAAACTAGTACTGAAGGAAAAACCTGCTGATGATCTGAAAAGCAATTACATCCTCAAACTAAAATCAACAGATAATTTGGGTCTTTCAGTTGAAAAGGATCTTCAACTGAATATTCTTAAAGCAACATCTAATATTAATTTATCATCAATAACAATCCCTGAAAATACGAATGGATCCTCTATTGCAACTATATTTACAGATTCACTTATTGGCGATCAAGATACTAATTTTTCCTTGGTAGATGGAAATGGTTCCCAAGATAATAGTAAATTTGAAATAAAAGATAATATTCTATCCATTAAAGAAGAGGTAAATTTTGAGAATAAAAGTTCTTACAATATAAGGTTAAAAGCAACCGAGCCAAATGGATTTAGTATTCAAAAGGAATTTTTATTATCTGTAATAGATATAAATGAACCTCCAAGTATGTTGAATTTATCTAAATTAAATTTTCCTGAAAACATAATTCAAGGTTCAATAATCGCAGATATTACAGCTATCGATCCTGATGTAAATGATACTACTTACTTTGAATTAATCGATAACTATGAGTCTGGTAACGATAATGCAAATTTTCAGATATTAAACAATAAGTTAATTCTCATTGATGAGCCTAATTACGAAAAAAAGCCTTTCTACAACATAGATATAAGAGCAACAGATTCCAGCAGACAATTTATAACCAAGAGATTTAGATTAGAATGTGAAGATATTAATGAAGCCGCAACTAAAATATCTATTAATAACGCTAGCATTTTGGAGAATATTAGCCCTAATTCATTTATTGGAGAGCTCAGCCACAACGACCCAGATAAAAATGATATAATTTCGTTTGAGCTAATCTCAGATAATATTCAAAGTGATAACATTTATTTTAATATAATTAATAGTAACAAGTTGTATATACAGGTAACGCCAGATTTTGAGACTAAACCATTGTATACATTGTTTTTAAAAGCAGCTGATGCTAGGGGATTACAGAAAGAACAAGAACTACTGTTAAAAGTATTAGATATTAATGAAACACCAGAAAAAATATTATTATCCAGTACCACTATTCCGTATACGTTAGAACTTAATGGAAAAGTTGGTATTCTATCAACTATAGACCCTGATATTAAAAACTCCTTTAAATATGAAATCTTATCAGTAGCAGATACAGATTTCCAGAACTTTAATATTCAAGCCAACACAGTATATCTCAATAAAAAGAAGGCAAGTGATTTAAAAACCAACAATACAATTATTATACGTTCCACAGATCAAAATGGATTATTTTTAGATCAGATCGTGAATCTAACGCTCCAAAAAAAGCCAATAACTATATTTTTAGTTGAGAAGAGTGTTAATGAAAATACCTCTGCGGAATTTATATCTATAATCAGTTCAGACCTAGACGAGCTAGGTACTAATATTAATTATAATCTAATAGATCCCGTTCAAAATCCAGATAACAACTTATTTATTATAGAGGGAAATAAATTAAAAATCAAAACCCGACCAAACTATGAAGATAAATCTAATTATAATATTAAAATACAAGCTGTTGTAATGGGAGAGATAAGAGGGGAAACGCAAGTCAATCTCTCTGTTAACAATATGAATGAAGCGCCGATAAACCTTAGTTTATCAAAACTAAACATAGATGAAAATTTAAGTTCTGGTTCAGTTGTAGCAACCATAAGTTCTCTTGATGAAGATAAAAACGACTCTACAACTTATATTTTTGCTGATTCACTCCTAAATGATAATAGATATTTCAGAATAAGTGGTAATAAGCTGATTGCAATGAAGCAAACGGACTTTGAAACTAAACAGAATTACAAGCTTAAAATTAGGGCGGTTGATGATCAAGGACTTTTTACTGAGAAAATATTTGAAATAAATGTGAATGATCTAAATGAAGCCCCATCAAAAATAAGTTTGTCAACAAATAGTTTTGCAGAAAATCTACCATCAGATTCTATTATAGCCAATCTATTATCTCTTGATCCCGATTCAAATGATCAAATATTCTATACATTTGCTCAAGGGATTGGCGACAATCATAATTCAAGCTTTAAAATTGAAAATGGTCAACTACAAATTAGAAATTCAGCAGACTATGAAACTCAAAATGTATATTATTTGAGAATTAGAGCAACTGATGCCCAAGGATTATTTATAGAGCAAAACTTTGAACTTAATGTTGTCAATGAGAATGAAGCTCCAACAAGTATAGTTGCATCAAATTATACTATTGCTTCAGCACTTACGGCTGAATCAACAATTAGCTATCTGTTAACGAAGGACCAGGACATTCAAGATATGCATCAACTATCCTTAGTGCCTGGAATTGGATCCAGTGATAATAATATATTTAAAATTGAACAAAACGAACTTAAACTTGCAACTATTCCGAATTATGAAGGGCAAAATTATCAAATCAGAGTCAGATCCACAGATAGAGGTGGACTATTTACAGAAAATGCAATCAACTTTAAATTACCCCAATCAATTGTTGTTTCACCTAAAAATATTATTGAAAATGTTCCTGCTAGTTCAACTGTTGCATCAATATCTTTAAATTATTTTAATGCAGATGATAGCTATGAATTTTATCTCTTGCCAAACTCAGTGTATTCTGATAATGTTAAATTCGGAGTTAGAAATAATTTGCTTATCATCAATGAATCACCAGATTATGAGACAAAAAAATCATATCATCTAGGTATTGCCGCAAGAAATAAACTTAATGGTACTGTATTTGAAAAAGAGGTGATGATATCAATTCAGGATACTAACGAAAAACCATCAAAATTAGAAATTTCACAATCAACAATTAATCGAAATACTCAACAAAACAACGTAATAGCAACCCTCAGAGGAATTGACCCTGATCTTGGATCCTCTTTTTCATATCAAATATCTGATGATAATAGTTTAGATAATTTAAGTAGGTTCTCAATATTACAAGACAAACTAATTATAAATAGTACTATTTCTGACATTGATGAAACTATCTTTAACTTAAAAATACGTACAATAGACTCTCTAGGTGCATACCATGACGAAATAGTAAGCTTCAATGTAATCGACGCTGTAACAATAAATAATAACTTCATAAGTGAAAATATTCCTATTGGTTTTACCATTGCAAATATATCTACCACGGAATTACCTCAAAAAGGCACCAAAAATTTTTCACTGTTGAGTGAACTTGATGCTCCTGATAATAAATTTTTCTCAATTGAAGGTAACAAACTTAAAACTCTTGTTCCAGTTGATTTTGAAAATAAATCTTCATACAATATTAAAATAAAAGCAAGTGATCTATTTGGTAAAGATATTATTTCTGATGTTTTGATTAACGTAATTGATATCAATGAGGCACCTACGGATATTAAACTTTCAAACTTAAGCATCAAGGAAAATTCCTCTACTAACTCTATTGTGGCATATTTAAATGCGGATGATCCAGAGGAATCAAAATCAATTAAATATAATTTAGTATCTGGTGATGGTGATAATCACAATTCACTATTCTCCATTAATGACAATAGATTATTAATTACAGGTTTAGTTGATTACGAGAAAGGGCCTGATTTTTTGATTAGAATAGAGGCTACAGATCCAGGTGGTAATTCTGTTGAGAAGTCGTTTAATATTACTGTTATTAATGAAAATGAATCACCAGGGCTAATTAAGAGTTCATCGTCGTTTATAAATATTAACTCACCTGCAAGATCTTTAGTATCAATTCTTTCTAGCGCAGATCCAGATGCTAACGATTTAATCACATATAGTTTAGATACATCATCAGAAACTGACGATAGTGAATTTTTTATATTAACCGGTAATGCACTAAGACTTCAAAATCAAATAACAAATTCTTCGAAAAAGAAATACAACTTAAACATAAAAGCAAAAGATAAAGGGGGTTTAGAGGTCAATGAATTATTTACCTATGAAGTAAATTCTATACCTCTGGAAATTCAGGCATCAAATTTAGCTTTTAAAGAGAACACTATGATTGGCTCACAAATCCTACAATTTACCTGTGTTGATACAGATATTAATGATACTTTCATTTATTCTTTTGTACCAGGCCAAGGGGCTAATGATAATGATCAGTTTTTAATACTTGGAAATAAGTTAGTAATAAATAAATCATCAAACTTTGAAAAGAAAAATATGTATTCAATTAAGATAAGAGCCACTGATAGAGGAGGATTAAGTGTTGAAAACATTTTCAGCCTTAAGGTTGAAAATGTTAATGAACCTCCGGAGGACATAAAATTAAGTTCTTATCAAATACATGAAAATGCTCCCGCTGATTCAATTGTATCATTAATCGGAACAGATGATCCTGATAAGATGAATCAATTTACCTATGAAATTAGACCAATTAAAGACAACCTTGACAGTAAAGCTTTTTATTTGGATGGAGATAAACTAAAAATCCTCTCAGCTTTAGATTACGAAAAACAAGCTAACTATATGATTCGTTTGCGCACAACCGATCAGGATGGTCTTAGTTTTGAAAGGGATATTTCCATTAATGTAATTAATATCCCTGAGGCTGCCTATTCTGCTTCCTCAATTAGCTTGCCAACAAGTAAAGACACCCTAGTACTGCTTGGAGACGAACCAATTAATGCCACTGGAAACACAAGCGCAAATAAGCTTGTTGGTAACAATAACAATAACAATATTGAAGGTGGGCAAGGCCCTGATTTACTAACTGGCTTACTAGGAAGTGATACATTTATATATACTTCCTCACAAGACTCTAACTTTAGATCTTATGATCACATAACCGACTTGATGGTTGGAACTGATTTAATTGATGCTACCTATCCAATAGCTCCTGGACGTATTAAAGAAATTGGTTTTATAAATCAATTTACAGAAACAGAACTGATCAACACGCTATCTGAGACGAATTTTAAAGCTCAAGCAGGAATTGTTTTTCAGTATTTTGATGCATCGATTGGTAGGCGCAGTTTCCTTGCGCTGAACGATAACCAACCTGGTTTCTCAAGCATAAATGATACAATTATTGAAATAACAGGTTATTCGAATAGTATTACCGGGCTTGAAATAATTTAAATCAACTCACTCAAAGAGCAAAATTATTTAGCAAATTTAGCGAGCTTTTTCATTTTTTGCTTTTGCCGTGATTAATTCCCCCAGTGCCCCCGGTTTCAGGTAAATTGTTAAGCCTGTAAAAGCTGATATGAGCAGGCGGATATACCCGCTAATCAATAGCGCATCAGCCATTAACGAGCCGGTTTATTTGGCGATCCACCATTGCAAAAATTAGCTGCAATAGACAGGCGATCTCCACCCTTAATGCGTGGGCTATTGCGATCCAACCAAGCCAAACCGCCGTCGTAACACTGGTTCCACCTTGAAGCCTGGCCAGCGATGGGGCCAAGCGACAAAGCAATAGAAACCGAGCTTGCAGTTGCCACCAGCGCCAGAACTGGGAAAAGGTGAGCGTTGATCATTTCTCGAACGCTGAGCTTTCGCCCTTCGTGATCAGCCATGGGAGCGGACGCAGCGAAATTGTTTGTTGCTCACGATTCTCACCCATTTTTTGTTTTTCAATGCAATCTGCAACAAATATTTTAGCTGTTGATAACAATGAAATCTCGAGATATAATTACTGGTACATAAAAACATCTGGGGAAAACCTACTTGGTTTTATTGCGCACAACGCTGGCGGCCGCATGAGTGCGATCCTCCCCAACAATAGTGTTATTCATCGCGTTGATGTGGCTCCCGATCCCACGAGGATGGCTAAAGATCAGATTAGATTTGCCTGAATAGAAGGAAAAAACTCAAAATAAGTTCGCTGCCAATTTAAAGCGTTACCTCACAAAATCCGATTCAGTTTTTTGTGTTTTGGAGCGAGAATAATAATTTATTTCTCAACAAATGGGAATACTCCAACCCGAGTGAACGCAAATAATTATAATTTTCTTTATATTATATAATAGTGGTGCATCTCTCCAATAACTCGGCAGGCGGCCGCAACAACTGGGCCTGGGGTTGGCGAGATAGGGCTGCCGCTAATAGCTTCAGCTTCAAAGGAGGGGTAAAACCAGCCCGCAACAATTGATCAAGTAATGGTGATTTACTTGGAGCCAGCAACCACTCCAAAGGTGGGATAGCAGCTGCAGAAGCAGGCCGCACCAGCAAATTCCACCAAAGGGGTGCACCTTGAATTGGTAGAAACGCCCTTAGGCGGCTATCGCTTCTCAGCAATGGCACTACCGCTCTACTGGGCAACACCGCCGCCTGAGCTTCTCCATTAAGCAGCAGCGTTAAGGCATCTACATCAATAAAACCAAGGGCCTGTTGCTTTAGCTGTTCCATTATTTCGGCTTGGTTGCCCATGCGTTTGGCAATATCCAAAACCACCCTTTGGCTTGCCGGCAACAACAATTGCCCCCGCAAACTGGGGTGCAA
>Ga0247833_1001639_pt1 | contig 35554 bp, 46 predicted proteins | sample LaCruzMarch2015__7_FD_187117 | JGI IMG/M metagenome (GOLD analysis project Ga0247833, IMG submission 187117) | Freshwater microbial communities from meromictic Lake La Cruz, Castile-La Mancha, Spain - LaCruzMarch2015_8m | ecosystem: Environmental > Aquatic > Freshwater > Lake | place: Spain... | reverse complement strand
ATCAAGCAGGTTGAAGTTTCTATTAAGGGCTTGACTATGAATGAAATGTTTGAGGTACTGCATAAAAAATCAGTTAACTTATGGGCAGGTTTTTTAAGAAGGAATTGGCTTTAATCAATCTTAATTTGTATCTTTAGGTAATGAAAGTATCATTCACAGGAGCTCAATCAACAGGTAAGACTACTCTACTTGATGCTATTAAATCAAACGAAGTCTACAGATACAACTATGAATTTATTGACGAGATTACTCGTAGGATGGTTAAGAAAGGTCTGAAGATAAATGAAGCAGGGAGTAATACCACGCAGTTACTAATCATGAATGAGCATATTAAAAACTTGCTTTATGAAAATGCTATCATGGATAGATGTGCTGTAGATGGGGTGGTTTATACCCATTGGCTTTACCAGCAGGGTAATCTCGAGAAGTGGGTATTTGATTATGCTGTTAATGTTTTTAATCATTATAAGGATCGTTATGATTATATTTTTTATCTTAAGCCAGAGTTTGCAATAGTGGATGACGGAGTGAGGAGCATCAATACTCAATTTAGGGATGGGATAGTAGATCTGTTTGATCAGTATATTAATCAAATAAACATCCCGGTAATTAATTTAACCGGCTCAGTTGCCGAACGTTTAGAAAAGTTTTATATTACAATAGATAAACATGGATCATAATAAAAATCAAGAAGCGGTAATAGCAATCGCCGGAAAGCTGAGGTTAAGCCTATTTATAAGAAAGGCTTATGTACTATCTTTATTTAAAAACATCACCCTTAGGTTTAAAGTACCTAGGCAAATTCACAACACGGGCAAACAGGCCCAACTTTACAGTTTTTGATTATATGGGATCTGGAACAGTTTGGAAGCAGCATATTAAAAAACACGATCTAACAGCAAAAGATATACACACAGAAATACTTTTAGAAACAGAAGATTACCGGAACTTACAGAAAGTAGCTTTAGAGTACAGTGCAAAGTTTTTAGTGGTTGAAAATAGTGATTTTGCAAACCTAGTACCGGAAGATGGATCTTGTCCAGTAAAGTATACAGACTTTACAAAAAGAGCGACACCAGAGTATCGAGAGAAAATGAGTATAGCGTTAAAAGGGAAGCCTAAATCGGAGGAGCACAAAGCAAAAATGAAACCATTTGAAAAAGGGCACATACCGTGGAATAAGGGGGTAAGTGCACCTTATTGCAGAACTGAGGAGACCAGGGAAAAAATGAAAGCAGCGCAAATTAAAAGAAATTTAAAATCACTTAAAGAACGATTTGATCCTATTATTGAAAATCTACTATACGATCTACAGTCGCTAGGCAGTGTGCAAAAGGTTAAAGAGAAATACAAAATTACTTATATGACAATACAGAGAATTAAAAAAATATATGGAAAATAATTTACAAGCCGATGTTATCAGAATAGCATCAAAACATTTGGGTAAAGTAGGAGGGGAAGGTTATAGCGACCTTTATGATCCTTCCTTGCTAGTAGCAATCCCTCGTTATTTCAATCGAGAGTCTTATGGAATTAAAGAAGAGCAACTTCCTTTTGTGGGAGGGGATGTTTGGAATGCTTATGAAGTTTCTGCTCTGACTGAGAAAGGACTTCCGGTATCTGGTATGATGAAAATCTACTACAGTGCTGATTCTCCTTTACACGTTGAGTCAAAGTCAATCAAGCTTTACTTAAATTCATTTAACATGACTAAAGCCGGGCAGACTGCAGAAGAGTGCCGTGAGTACGTTCAAGAGACTGTTGCCAGGGATTTATCTGAAGCTTTAAATAGTAAGGTTAATGTTAAGTTCTATTTGAATGATCTTACTCCCGAGTTTGAATTCGGAGGAGACTTTATTGATCTTGAACGATTGGTTAATTTGGATGAAGTTGAATTTGATACTTTCCATTCAGATTCCTCTCAGCTGAAAGTCAATCCTTCAGAGCTTGAATTTAATGTAGAGACTAAGATTAAGTCTAACTTACTAAGATCAAATTGCAGGGTGACTAATCAACCGGACTGGGGTGATGTTTACATTCACATGAACGGTACACTAGTTCCGGATTATGAATCAATCGCTAAGTACATTGTATCTCACAGACAGGTATCTCATTTCCATGAGGAGATTTGCGAGATGATTTATATTCACTTAATGGAAGCTTATGATCCTACCGAACTTATGGTTGCTTGCTTGTATACCAGAAGAGGAGGCTTGGATATCAATCCAATTAGAGCAACTAGCCATGACTTAATCCCAGGCATGTTTACCAGCGTTAACTACAGAAACAAAAAAACCTTAAGACAATAAAATGACAGACGTACTATTACTTGTATCCGTAATCGCAGTGATGATTATTGCTGGAGTTACATTACACAACCACTCTAAAAAGACCAAGCAAGAACTAATGGATGAACTTGCTAACGAAGAGGAAGCAGCTACAATCCAAGAAGAACCAGCCCCCGAACCAGAAGTTGAGCAGGTGGTTGAGAGTCAAGAAGAAGCTCCTGCACCAAAGCCTGCCAAGAAGCGCAGACGTGGTCGTCCGGCAGCGAAAAAAGATTAAAAATAATTAGGGGGGTAGTTGCTTACTCCCCTTCTTCTTCGTATCTTTAGGTATAGATATAAGAAATAAAAGTTATGAAAAACACATTTTTAACCATCGACCAGATCGCTAAAGCTGCTCCAGCAGCAGTAAGTACAACCTCAGCTGCTAATGTATCTGGGAAGTACGTTCACGTTCCAACCATCGACCTTATCGAAGATATGGCAAAACTTGGATGGGGAGTAACGGATGCTAAGCAAGTCCGTTCTAAGAAGGAAGGCACTGCAGATCATAAAAAGCATTTGATTACCTTCAGAAACGATAATGTGGTTATCGCATCAGAGGACGGTGAGGTGGTTTATCCTCAGATCCTTTTGAGTAACTCTCATGATGGTTTATCTTCATTCCAATTCCGGGCAGGTTTATTTAGATTAGTTTGTACTAACGGATTAGTGATCGCTACTAAGGAATTCGGTGCAATGTCTATCAGACATAAAGGATACTCTTTTGATGCTTTAAAGCAGACGGTTATGGGTCTTGTAGAAGAACTTCCGGTTACTATTGAAACTTTGAATAAGTTTAGGGAAGTAACTTTGACTGAAGAGCAGAAGGCTGAATTTGCTTTAGCTGCTCTAGGGATTAGATTTGGTGAGAATGGAGCAGAAGTAACTCCGGAGGAGATTCTTAAACCTACCCGTAAGGAGGATGAGGGGGATGATTTGTGGGTTGTATTTAATATCATTCAGGAGAAAATGTCTAGAGGAGGCTTTAAATACAAAGCATCTACAGGCAGAAATAAGACTGCAAGATCAATCAAAAACTTCAATAGGGATATTGAATTGAACGAGAAGCTTTACCAGTTAGCAGAATCTTATATCTAAATAAAACAAGGGTGGGGAGTTGTCTCCCCGCCTTTTTATTCGTATCTTTAGGTAATGAGCTATAATAGATTTCAGTACTGGGTAAGAGGCCCAAGGCATAAGAAACTAGGGGTTAAATACTCTATTCAAAAGCAGATCGAGAACGGGGACTTTGAATACCCTAACGACGTTAAGAACGACTTGATGAAACAGAAGAAGAGCTTGGAGAAACGTGTGAAGGAATACTGGGCCGTAAGCCGTAGTAAAGGTCTAAGAGATGATTCTATTAGAGAGAATATTGACCAGATCTATAAAAAGGCAAGAGTAAGCATAATGAAAGTAGAGGAGGAACTTACCAAAGAAGAATTAAAGAGACTGGAAGAATTTAAGCAAGCGGCCTTTAGAAGCAACTACCCCTTTTTAGATCTGGATGTGAAACAAATGATCTGGGAAACTTTGCTAGAAAATTGCCTTGAGAAGAAGAGGAGTAATGATGAGATAAATAATACTTCAGACTTCTATATAGAATATAATAATAGAGTAGAAAGATATATGAGAGAGAAAAGATTAGAAGACCCATTAGTATATTAGAATAAGAATAGAATAGAATATAGATAACCGTAGGATAAGAAAGACGTAGGGACGACCGTAGGGAGTCTATCATACGTACCAACTGTATAGAAGACTGTAGAGAGTACCGTAGACCCTAAGAAAACATAAGGAAAACATATTAAAACTGTATGAAAGAATAAAGAATGTAAGGAGATGGGAAGTGTATGGGAAAACCGTAGTGTGTATTAAATAATAGAAGGGAATATAGGAGACTATAGAAGAATGTAGAATGGTGTGTAGAAAGACTAGAAAGTAAGTAAGTTGGGTATTTTAGAGAATTATAGCATAAATGCCTCCTTAAAGCAACTTTCTATAGAAATTAAGTGTTTTAGGGGGGTTTCTTATCGAATCGAGCAAGATAACCGTAGCAGAGCCCACCGTAGCATATAGTAAACCGTAAGGGAGTCAACTGTAGGAGCAGGCCGTAGCATTAGGGAACCGTAGAGAGCCGACCGTAGGAGCAAGCCGTAGACAAAAAAAAAATTTGACCCAGGCAATAGGGGGGCTGTGCTGTTGAAAGCATTCTAGTACATTTTTGAAGCTGGTTTCAATCGTCGTAACTCCCGGTATCGCAATGATGGTGGGTGAAAGCCTGCCTCTATAATAAATAGTCTGAAAGTAAAAAAATACCTTGCCTAACCGAACTTTGGTTCGTATCTTTAGTACATGCATAAGAAAGTATTCTCAACTGCCCCAAGACAGGACCATGCAGGATTTCAAATCACATTCTCTAACGGGTATACCCTCAGTGTAGCCTTTGGGGAACATACTTATTCAGACCAAGGGCAGACAACGGCAGAAGTGGCCGCCTGGCATTCAGGGGAAGACCATTGGCTGGCCTTTGAGGAAGGAGCCTGGGAGGAAGCCCTGGATGGGCGTACGGCAGTCCTAGGGCACCAGACCCCAGACCAGGTAGCCCGTCACATGGAAATTATTTCAAAATTATAGTTGCTTTATTGAAGGGAAGTTCGTATCTTTAGGAGCCGTTCCCCTTTTTCTTTTCAGGAATCTCCTCAGAACAAACTACGTCTGATCTCTTCAACTTTGCCAGCCGCCCTTCGTACTAGATACTATCCTTCCGACAACATAAAGATACGAACCATCCTTGAGGGGACCAACCGTCTTAGGGAAAAAAAATAAAAAAGATTTCTGTTGCCTGCACAGAAGCTTCTTCCTATCTTTAGGGTATGGAAAAATACAATAGGATAGGCAGGGCCAGGTGGAGGCATCTGAAGGAGACTGCTGACATGTATGAAGTAGTCAGATACCAATACGGTAAGAATAATACCTACTGTGAGGTTAAGGTGTGGAATAGGGACAAGCATGAGAATATCAGATATAATCATGTGATAATAAATCAAAATTGGTACTAAATAAAGTTGCCTCCGGAGAGGCTTCTTCGTATCTTTAGGTATGGAAATGGAAATAAAGGTTATGACAAACTTCACAGAATTAGAACAGCAGGTATTAGATTCGTTAATCTTCAATCTCTATGCCGAGCCCGGCTTCTCAGACGTTGATGCAAAGGATCTGTCTAAAGAGACTGGCATCTCAACCTCTATCGTTAGAGGGGTATTGAGCAGCTTAGTTAAGAAAGGGGTAGTATCTATCCAAGCAACGGAGACTTATGGAGCTCCAGTTTATCAACTTATTTATCTTCAGAAGGCTTTCTGGCATCTTCACCCTAAATGGGCTGAGTATCAAGACCATCCAGACTACTTGTATTATTAATCTTCACTTTCTTAAAGGACCTTCCAGTAACACGGGAGGTTTTTTTTAGTTAGGTTCTTAAAAAAAAAAGAACAAACTCCGTCTGATCTCTTCAGGTTTCTACCCCGCCCTTCGTACTCCATCTTTCCGACATCCTAAAGATACGAACGGTCCTTCAAAGGACCAACTGTCTGTTGAGAAAAATAAAAAAAACTTTTAGTTGCCGCCCCGGCAGCTTATTCGTATCTTTAGGTATGAAAAAAATAATATTTGCATTCGAAGACAGTTTTGCTAATTTAGCAGCTTATGAGAAATTAAATTTCAGCATTACGGTAGACGATGCAGCAAATGGAATTTATTACGCAGAAGCTAATTTGACCGATTATGATTGGTTGGCTGTTTTAGGTTTATTAGAAGATTGCAGCAGATTTAATTTAGAACCTATTTTGCAATCAGGGGAGGAGCTTATCGATCCGGAAGATGCAATTGCATATGCTGATAAGAAAGCTGCAGAAGAATTATTAGGGTTAGAAAGAATAGAAAATTAAAAAAAGTTTAGGGGAGGGTTGGTTCCCTCCTCTTTTCTTCGTATCTTTAGCTTATGGAAATGAAAATAAAGGTTTTTAAAAATGGCAGAGCACCGCAGACTACTGGGACTAGCTTGTCAGGTTATTTGGATAATGTTACTTACCGGGACTTGATTAATGCGTTAGGAGAACCAACGTTTGATAAACCCTCTGGTGATGATAAGACTCAGATGGAATGGGTGATTGAATTCAGGGGTAATCTTTATACCTTATACGACTGGAAGACTTATGACCGGGGGTATACTGAAAATGAATTAACAAGATGGAATATCGGGTCAAAGGTTAATGCGTTTGATTTTATAGGGGAGATGGAGGCAATTATTAATGAGAAAAGAAAAGGAATTTAACTACTACGATTATACTAACCATTATGGCAATCGGATGTTCGCAATAGCGGCCGTGGATGCCATGCCTAAGAATTACTGCCAGGTTCTATTCACCGGGTCCTTCCGGGAGTGTATGCTCAGGTTGGATCCGCCTGGCCTTGAAGGGTCGGTTGAAGATCTAAAAAAACGAATTAAAGTTGCCTCATGAGAGGAAGGTTCGTATCTTTAGGTATGGAAAAAGAAACAAAGGTTATGATAGCAGAATTACTTGAATTGAGAAACATCCTAGCTGATATTGCTTCAGAGTTATACGGAGATCTTTATGTTACTAATGATTCATTCTGGGATTCTCCTACAGAGCAGCAGATGGCAGAAGTTGAAGAGAAGTTGGTTAATCTTGGCCACACTACAGATATTACGCCTGAGCAGTTGGAAGCAGCTAGGAAGATAGCGAAGGAAATGGGAATGGATGATTTGTTTGAAGAAGATGAAATTTAAGTTGCCTTATCGAAAGTAAGTTCGTATCTTTAGGTATAGGAAAAAAGGTTATGAAACTATACACAGAAGAACAAATCAGAAAATTTCTAACGACTAAACAGAGTTTTATTACGTTAGATGACATGGAAAATTTAGAGTACATCGAACTACCAAGTGATGAGGAGATAGATAAGAATGGATATCACTCTGAAGAATACAATGAAGTATGGATAGGTGGTGCAAACTATGTACTTAATAAAATAAAAGAAGGTAACAAATGAGCAACAATAAACAAAGTAGCTTGGAGTTTATATTAAATAATATACACTTAAAAGATTCTTTAAAATGGCCAGAGATTATACAACAAGCCAAAGCAATGCACAAGGAGGAGATTGAAAGAGCATTTAATGAAGGGGAAAAGTTTTTAGAAAAAACAGTTGCCTTATCGAAAGTAAGTTCGTATCTTTAGGTATAATAAAAAAGAAATAAAAGTTATGAAACAAGTATTAAAAGACACAGTAATCGGAGTAGTATTGTTAAGCGGCATCATCATGGCAGCAGCTACATTAATAGTAACGTTGTATAGTTTAGCAGGAAAATAATGGTAATAACAATAGTGATAGTAACATTGTGGACTGGGTTCACAGTGTATGTAGTGACAAAATAATCAAAATAAAAGTTGCCTCCTCGGAGGAAGGTTCGTATCTTTAGGTATGGAAAAAGAAATAAAGGTTATGACAAACATCATCAAACAGACACTAATTGACAGAAGAAATGTAATCCTTCAGGAGATACAGATCTTAGAAGCTCAGAAAAACGAATTGCTTGTTAAGAGAGCAGAGGAAATACTTAAAGAGGTGTTGGTAGACTTTCCGGAGGTTAGCTTATCAATCTCTTACGGAGATACTCTATACTTCAATGTTGATAGGAAAGAGATCCTTTCAATCAATTCAAGAAGCTGGGTAGGGAATTCTAATCACTATTTGAATACCTACTCTACTAATGTCGATACTGAGTTTGAATATAGGAGATTAATCTTCAACGGCAAGGTTGCTGAGGTGCTTTATAAGGGAGGGATGCAGTCTTGTATTGATCAAATCTTTGTAGAGGATGGCTTGCTTGCAATCTATAAAGAACAGTCAGATGTGTTGCATACTGAAGACTATGCTTTGAGTCGTGAGATCGATAAGATGAATAGGGAAGAAGCAGAAGAGAAGAGAGCAAAAGTATTGGAGAGTTTCTATAGCGGGGAAGAGGTAACGTTTGATGAGATGCGAAATATTGAATATGGGAGAGGGAGATACGATACAGTCTACAGAGTGGTGAAATTGAAATGTATTGATAAGAATGCTTCAGGGAAGAAAGTGACCGTTGAGTATACTTGCCTAAATTATGATAAGGAATTAGTAGTCGGCGGTGTGTTAGAGGGAGTTCAGACCAAATACTTGATTGGTCAATTAGTTTAAAACCTTTGTTTATTTTTCATAAAAGTTGGGGGCCTAGTTGGTCCCCTTCTTTATTATTCGTATCTTTAGGTATGAAGATAAAAGATCTAATCGAAAGGCTAAACGAATTCAATCCAGAATCAGAGATTGAGTTTGTAGGGTTGGTTGAGTATGGGTATGGGGAACAGATGGAAATTGTGTCTGAGGAGTGTCACATACAAGAAGAAGATGGTTTCGTTCAATTCATTATTTCAGGAGAAAGTTTAGATCAGGGCTAGGCTTATGAGCACATGTAAGCATCTTAAGACCTATGTTGCAGTCTCTCACCCGGCTTCCGGTCTGAGGATTGTCAAATGCTCTCACTGCAGGGCGACTGTGGGGTAAAATAACAGTTGCCTCCTAAGCGGCTAGTTCGTATCTTTAGGTATGAAACAAATGACAGATCTAAAAATGAGAGAGATGAAGAGAGTATGTCCTATGGATATACCCATGGCACTCCAGGCAAACATCATTGAACTAATCGAAGAAGGATTCAGTGAGGTTGAGATCAAATTATTCATTAGAACTCAAGTGGAAAAAAGTTTAGTCTTTCTTGAGGAATATGTTGCCTGCTGAGAGTATAGTTCGTATCTTTAGGTATAATAAAAAAAGGTTATGACAAAAAAAGAAATCAAAGATCAATTAACAGCTATCAAGAACACTCTAAGCTATATGCTTGAAGAGGGTGACAGGAAAGGTAAAGAGATTAGCCATGCTTATGAAGCAGGACTTTACATAGGGACTATCAGAGCCACTATTCAGGAGCTTGAATACATGTTAGGAAAATAACAGTTGCCTCTTTAGAGGAAAGTTCGTATCTTTAGGTATAGAAAAAACAAATAAAGGTTATGCAAAAACAAATTCAAAACACAATCGAGAAAGTATCAAACAGTTTCCCTTCTTTATTCTCAAGAGAAGATGTAATCAAACTTCTAACAGATTTGAATGCAGAGATGCAGGAAGAATCTCCTAAACCTAATATCGATAAAGATACTCTACTAACTACTTTCCGACAAATGCTTTCGGAGAGAGATTGGGAGGATGTTGTTGATAAGGATGATATTGAATTGAGCCTTAGTTATAATAACCAAATTGAAATCGAGTCAGTTCCAATTGATGAAGACTTCTTAGTACGGTCAGCTGTTGATACGTTAGAAGCTCTTTTGGATGTTTTAGAGGAGAAAGAAGATTAAAAAAGAAGTTGCCTCTTCGGAGGCTTCTTCGTATCTTTAGGTATGGAAAAAGAAATAAAGGTTATGACACAGGAAGATGTAATGACAGCTCTAGAGCATGCAGGAGTTAGAGTAGTGGGAACAACAGAAGAATTTGGAATAGGGAAAGGTGGGATCTGGATCTCAGCAGAAGATACTCCAGGCCTATTCAATTACTGGAGTGAGAAGTGGGTAGATACCTTCGGAGTAAAGCCAGAACTAGATAGATTCATTGAAGCCTGCGGATGGTACTTTGAATGGTATGATGCAGGGACTATGATGGCTTACCCCATCTAAGGGAATAAGAACAGGATAGGAGGGAGTCGGCTACAGTCGGCTCTTTCTGTGTCTACGGTTTACTAGAATCGGTGCTACGGTTTTATCACCACCATAGTACGTACGTATGTAGTACGGTATAGGTAGCTAGCACATACTCAATACAAGTGTACTTAATATCACTATAGTAGTTATCTACGGCCTACTATGCTAAAGCTGCAATCATCCTTTCCGAAGAAATCTTACTATAAGGGTATATATTTATACCTTGTACCACCCAAGACCCTTGCCTAAGTTTCCAAAAAGTGACTTTACGGCTGGCCCTAAGACACCCGAGGAATTTTTTCCGAAAAATTTTAGTCTTTAGGTAGTTATATCAATATATGTTCGTATCTTTAGGTTATGAAAAGAAAATCAATTGACATTGAGTCTTTGATGGAGATGGAGGAAAAAGGGTATGTGGAAGTCTATTATCCTAAAACCCTTCTCTCCCAGGATGTACCGGAGGGTAATATCCTTAGATGGTCTAAGAATTACCAGGACCTGGTCTACAAATACAGGAAAATCAGTATTGAGAAAGTCTTGGATTTCATCGACTGTGAGTATATGAGTAGTGTATTGATATCAGTAGACAATGAGACTAGTTCTATGACTTGGATATACTTGTATGCCAAAGATAAACAGGCACTACAGGACTACGATCTTTCCCAGTCTAAGGGTAAGTATGTCTATGTCTTAACTAATACCGAGTATCCGGGGATATGCAAGATCGGCAAGGCTGTCAATCCCGTGGATCGGATACATGCAATCAATGGTGCGGGTACAGTCTCGGAATGGGATCTCAAATTTGCACTCCCGGTCTTAAATGATTATAAGGTTGAGAACTTAGTTCATCGTCATTTTGAAGATAAAAGGAAAGGCACCCTTCAAGGGTCTACAAGGGAATTCTTTGAGGTCCCTTTAGATCAGGCCATAGATGCTGTGTTGTACTACGGCAAGGATTTCTTTAACGGAGAACCTATGTACTACTAGAAAACAGTTGTTTATTTGAATTATTCTTCACATCTTTAGGTATAGTTATAAGATATAAGATTATGAACCGAGGTACAGTAAATAATTCAGAGGATGTCCTGAAAGGACTCTCCCGGGGACAGGTCCGCCAGATCATCCGCCGGAATATGATAAGTCGTGTAAAGCCTTCTGGGAAGGTGTATAATAGGAAAAATAATAAAAAAGATTTGAATTAAAGGCTTGCCTCCTATCAGAAAAGTTCGTATCTTTAGATTATAATAAAAAGAAATAGGTTATGAAAAAGAAAAACAACATCATCATCGCAGGCTTTATCGCCGTTATCGCATTCACTGCCTTAGTTAAAGGGTTCATGTTCTTGTTCATCGGGTGCTTGTTAGTATCTGGGATGATCATCGGAGGGAATAGAGTATTAGACTTGATAGAGTCTGAGGGTCAGAAAAAAGACTTCAAAAAGGCTAACTTGATTAATGCAGGTTTGGGCTTGATCTTGATAGGGGGCGGGGTATTCCTCCCCGGTGCCTTGGGATTGGCTTTAGCCTTTGCCGGAGGGATCTTTGTAGGTTTGATCTTTGTGAATGCAATGTTTGATAAAAAGTAAAGTTCTCCTTAGGGAGAGTTTGTGAGAAAGTATATTAGTTCTTATATTTATATATGTTAGGTAGCGAACAAGTGTAATATAGTTAGATGGACGTAATGAGGGATGGTACCCGAGTCCCCAAGATTAGCGGTCACCTGTAATGGGTGGTCGTTGCGTCGTAAGGTTGTCTAATCCGTCATGAACGGTATCCGGTTCGAGTCCGGCTCTAACTACAAATTGCGGGGAAGATGAGTTGGTGCACACACAAGTCTCATAAGCTTGGACTAGGTTGGTTCGATTCCAACTCCCGCAACAACGGCCCTAAGTACACGGGATCGAAGCTCAGGAGGGCATACCATAAGAACTGCTCACTCATCCTCTGAATCGTTGGTCAGCCAAGTTGAGAATCTCTTGGGAGTTTTAAAAAGATTCAAATATAGTCAGGTGGTGGAAGGATTGGGGCGTTACCCAGTCGTGATAGACACTAAAAAACTGCAATGAGGTGTATCCAATCCTCACGTTAAACAAAAAGGGATTCAGAGCAGGAGTGCTGTAGACTTGTAGGTTCGAGTCCTACCCTGATTACAAAAATCGTAGTACCGCAAGGGAACAATGTAGGAGGAACATCTACAGTAGGTTAAGCGATGTCCTGCAACTATGGAAGATTGGCAGAGTGGTCGATCGCGGTGCTCTTGAAAAGCATTGACTGTAATAGGTCCGTAGGTTCGAATCCTACATCTTCCGCCTTTATATGTTCTCGTAGCTCAGCAGGATAGAGCAGCTCACTTCTAATGAGCAGGTCATTGGTTCGAATCCAATCGGGAATACAATATGTTAATACTTTGTATAAGTTTACAGATCTGTAATCTAATCATCTCGATTTCGATTTTTAGGAAGCTTGTTAAAACTAAAACACCGGGGAAGCAATTACTGAAAGATTAGTGGGTCATATTTATCAGTAATTATGGCACCAGCAAAAGGGAAAACTAAAACCACCTCCGTTATTGTTAAGTTTGCAAAACCGAAGGTTACTCGAAAAGGCATTCATGCTAAGACTAAAATGTCTAAAAATAAAAACTCAAAAAATTATTGTAAAGTCTCTAAAGGTCAGGGTTAATACTTGCTTCTTTCATGTCTTATTCGTATCTTTAGCTTATGAACTCAATATGGAGGATTATAGCTCTAAATTCAGAAGAGCAGATAAGTGGGGTTTGGAGATTATCCGATGATAAAAAATTTCATATCGGAGATACTACATCACATGGTCCTATAGTAGGATTTATGGTTAGTCGAGGTTCTATGTTAGTTAAGTGCGGTAAAGTTAGTCCGTATGGTATATCAGAACTCTCTCACACAGCCTTACTATTCTTACAACACCTTTCCTAAAAACCTTGCTATTTATTATTAAAGCACTTTTAAGATGAATAAAGAATTTACGAGAATGCAACACCTTGCAGGTATCCTTACAGAGAGTTATACTGCGCATTCGGAAGGTATGAAAGCCTCTAATATGCATAGCGACCCTAAAGAAGCTGCTATGATGGAGCCTCGAAAAGGGAAGATGAAAAAATCAGAATTTAAAAAGAAAATCAAAGAAGCAATCCTTGCAGAGGTTGATATTGATCTCAGTAATGTTAGCTCGGCAGCAGATCAAGCTTATGCGGATATGGATAGTATGGATGAGATTTCTTATGGAAGCATGGAGAGAATGGATAGTGTGGTAAGTCGTAATGATTTACAGGCTTTCCTTTTTAGTGTAGATAGGATTATGATGACACTTAGGGAGGATGGATTTGATGATGAGGACATTATCGACTACTTGACTGGATTACTTCCAACCCCTAATACATTATCAGAGGCTAAGAAGAAGAAAGAAAAAGAAGAGGATGTTGATATTGACTTGGGCACAGATGGGGAAAATATTGACTTGAATCTCGACGGAGAAGAAGGCATGGAAGATGCTAAGGTAGATATGAATATGGACTTTACTGGTGATGTTGATGCAGGATCTTCAGAGTCTAAAAAAGCATTTAGTGAATTAACAGACGCCTATCGTGCAGCTAAGGAATTAGGCGATGAGAAGTTGATCCGTCAAATTGCAAACACAATTACTTACTTTAATAAAAATATTATTTTAAAGCAAGGTTAATTTTATTCTTGATATTAAATACGGGGGATATCTTAGGGTATCCCTTTCCTATGTAGGTTAGATGATACTCTTATATGAATCCAGATACAGTATTTAGTCTTTTTGATTCCGAACCGGAGAACCAGGGGGAGAATCCTAACAAAGAAATTACAAATCTCTCCGAACACCCTTATGTGCTTATGGGGTTGTTTACCAGGATGATTATCAGGGGGGAGGAGTCTATACAAAACACTATTGAGTTCCTGAAGGCTATTAAAATGGATAGCTCTTTTGATTTTGAGACTAATACTGCATTTAGCAGGTATATGCTATATACAGCTGGCTTTAATCACCTATCTAAATTATCTTTAGAGGATCCTCTTCATCAGGATACACTCCTGGAGAAAGCAGGAGAGGATTTTTTAACTGCTTGTGATAAAGCAATTCAGTTCTTTCAAAGCAGGGAAGAATATGAAAAGTGTGCATTGATAAAGAAATTCAGTGATTTCATAAACTTTTCTCAAAATAAGTTGCCTTTGTAGTTTTTCACTTCTACCTTACGTACATGGGGTTTGAGAAAAAAGGGACAAGGGGATAAGAATAAGTTGGTTGTTTAAAGAATAGTTATTATATTAAGTATATGAGATATAGAGACCAAGTAAATATCCAATTAGATATATTGGAGAATAATTTAAGATCATTAGAGCAGATTGTTCAAACACAGCAGCCAGTTAAGGATTACCTACAGACTATTCAAAGGACTAAAGATGTTCTTGAGAGAGTTAAAGGACTTATTAGTATTGAACCGGTATCTAATCAAGAAATTTCGGCTTAATTATGAATCTATCTGCAGAACAAATTCAAGGTAATTGGGAGGAGTTTTTAAGTTATATTGACAGGTATATTTCTTCCCCTAGGAAAGAATCTTTAAGATCCTTCTATGAAGAAAGAGCAGAGCGTTTTATCTTAATGCCTGCTGCACATACAACTAAATACCACAACTGTTTCCCCGGTGGTTATATCGAGCATGTTAATCGTGTTATTAAGGCATCTTTACATTTCGCAAAACTATGGGAGAAATTTGGATGTGATATGACTACATTCACGATTGAGGAATTGGTCTTTGCAGCAATGAATCATGACTTAGGTAAGGTAGGGGATTCTGAAAACGATCTTTATATTCCAGGTCAGGATGAGTGGCGTAGAAAGAATTTAGGAGAAGTTTATACTTATAATACAGCAGTAGGATTTATGACTATCCCAGACCGTTCCTTATTCTTACTTCAAGATGCAGGTATCAAATACTCATTAAATGAAATGATTGCTATCAGGACTCATGATGGGTTATATGATGAAGCTAACAAGCCTTATTTAATTTCCAGAATGCCGGAAAGTAAACCTAAGTCTGCAATCGTTTATATTCTACACCAGGCAGACTTAATGGCTTCAGTAGTTGAGTTGACAGTTAATCCAGTCGAACAGCCTAAGTCAAAGCAATTTTCAATCTCAAAAGAAACAACAACTAAGAACCCAGTCACTTATCAACAAGCAGCTAAAAATAAAGCACTTTCAAATATAGGTAGTGAAGGTTTGAAAGGTGCTATGGATAACTTATTTAATTAATCATGACAGTATTAATCACCAGTCTCATCATCGCAGTTTTGGTTTTAAGTTACACGACCTTCAACCTACTCCGTAAAAACGAAAAACAGGAGGATGTTTTAGCGAGCTACTTCCTATATATGGATAAACTCTCTAAGATTATCGAACACAGTGATAAGCGTTTAAAAACTTTAGACACTAAAGGGTCTTTCGAAAGTGATGATGAGATCGGTTGGTTTTTTGAACAAATTAAGGTTATTCAAGAACGCTTAAATAACTTTAAAATAATCGATGGAGACAAAGAATAAAAATTACTTCACCCGTGATACCGAACTTGCTATCATAAGATACACTCTATCTGAGGACCAGGTGGAGAGAAATAAAATATACAGGGAAGAGATTCACTATGCATTATTTAAACTAACCCAGAACCTAATACATACCTTTAAATTTTATTACACAGAAGAGACAAACCTAGAAGATCTCCAGCACGAAGTAATAACTTTTATATTAACTAAGTTAGGTAAGTTTAATCCTGCAAATGGTACTAAGGCTTATTCATACTTCGGTACGATTGCTAAAAGATACTTAATCGCTTCTAACCAAAAGAATTATAAGAAGAGGATGGAGTTACTCTCTCTTGATAATTTAAATAGTGAGCAGGAAGAAGGTGAATACGTTTACGGGGATGTTTTAGATACCAATGGTGAACAGGCAGATTCAGTTATTATACATCCAGCAGATGAGATTTCCGAGTTCCTAGAATTATTTGTAGAGTATTGTACAGAAAATATTTATGAACTATTCCCTAAAGAGGATGATGCAAAGATTGCAGATGCTATCTTAGATTTATTTAGAAAGAGAGAGAAGATCTCAATCTTCAATAAGAAAGCTTTGTACATATACATCAGGGAGCAGATCGATATCAAGACTCCTAGAATAACCAAGGTAGCGAGCGACCTAGGGCAGATCTACAAGCAGCACTACGCTTTCTATCAAGAGAATGGATACGTGAATTTCTAAACCGTACTGCTTTCTATTTATAAAAAATAGACTAATTATGAGTTTAGATAAATTAATCTTTAAAAATAAGAAATTCGGAGATCTTTTAGAAGAGATTTACGATAATCAAAAAAAGAAGGAAAAGCAGATTTCAACTCTAATCTCTGAGCTAAGACCTTTGATACAGGATACAGGAGACGCTACTTTAATCGTACCTATGATTAAGGAGTATTTAGAGATCGGAGTTAAGAATGACGATCAATTGGTTAAGCTTGCAACTATCATCCAGCGCATAATCCAAAACCAGGAGTCTGCCACAGACTCTTTCGGTATTTCAGAAGAAGAGAGGGAGCAGTTGATGAAAGAAATTAACAATATTAAAGCAATAGGATAATGGATTTTGAAGTTGCAGTAGTTAAGGATATTGTACTAAACGACACTAGTAAATATTTCACTAACGTAGGGGAATGGAATGGTATAGGTACTGTATACTTTAAAAAAGTTAGGGGCGGAAATTACAAATCAGAAGGTTTCGCAAAACCATACTTTTCAAACTTTAGCAACTACCCCCTATTGGAAGAATTAGTATACATCTTCCCCCTCCCCTCCCCAGATATACAAACAAATAATTTCAAAGAAGTTTACTACTACATAACTCCATTAAGTATTTGGAATAGCACTCACCATAATGGAATACCTAATATCTTTGAAAATAAAGCGTTACCAGATTCTCAAAAACGTGATTATATACAAACACAAGCAGGAGCAGTTAGAAGGGTTGAAGACGGTAGTTCCGATATTATTTTAGGTCAGACTTTTAGAGAAAGATCAAATATAAAACCGGTAAAGAAATTTGAAGGTGATGTAATATTAGAAGGTAGACTTGGAAATTCTATAAGACTAGGATCTACTATACAACTTAATAGTAAAGCACTGAATAATTGGTCAGATGTAGGAACTACAGGAGATCCAATACTCATTTTAAGGAATGGTCAAGGAGACACAGGATCAGTAGGGTTCTTACCCACAGAGGAAAATATAAATCAAGATCCATCCTCGATCTACTTAACAACCACTCAGAAAATTCCCTTTCAAGTTGCAAGTACAAATTACTACTCTTATAAAGAAAACAAACCAACTCTTCCTAACCTTTATACAGGCAAACAAATACTAATTAATTCCGGAAGGTTAGTCTTCAATAGCTCTGAAGACCATTTAATGTTAAGCTCTAAAAAAACTATTAACCTAAGTTCAAATTCAGGATTAAATATTGATACAACCCAAGCAATCTTTCAGACTGAAAACATTTACCTAGGTTCAAAATCTGCTACTGAACCTTTAATACTTGGAGATGCATTAGAGGCAGTTGTTAAAGAACTAATTTCAATCGTACAAGATATAGCAGTACAGTCCCTCACTGCAGCAAATTCTGGAGGACCTATACCGACTTTAAATCAAAGAGCACCAGGATGGATTAATAGGTTATCTGCAATCAACACATCTATTTTTAAATCCAAATACAACTACACAGTATAATGACCCCTCAGGAATTAGAACAGCAAAGACAGCAAGAAGCTGAAATAAGAGCAGCAGAGAGGCGAAAATTTGCTTTACAAGCATCCCTTACGGCAAGAATTAATGTAGGTGCAGGACTTGTAGCGGGTCCTCTAGATAGAATAAACCAGACAATTAATACAAAAATAGAAGGTCTAAAATCTAAAGCAGTTTCATCACTATCAAGTCTAGCTTCTAGGTTAGGGATAGTAGGACTTGAAACCGGTAACCCTCAGTTACCAGACCTCTGCCCATCTCAAGAAACCTTAGATCAAGTACTGTTAATTAGGAATGCATTGGCAACTGATATCGAGAATACAGCAAAGTATGTTAACTTAATAAATACATCTCTTCAGACTTTAACTCCGATTATTAGTACAACCGAAGGAACTATAGATGTTGTAGGTTTGTTAAAGACTGCTACGTCATTAGCGAATAAATTTCTACCAGTAATACCCGGCGCAGCAGTTGCTCTAATAAGTGACTTAGATGATTTAAAAACCAATCTAACATTCAATACAGACGGTACTCCTAAGCTACCTGAATTAAAAAGAGCAATCCAGCTTGGTTCCCAGTACGTTTCTGGAGCAGCTCTAATACTACAGTCAATATTAGCATTACTTCAGGTTATAGACCTAGTACTTGAAAGATGTGGTAAGAAGCCAAATAAACTAGGGGATGATGTGAATACACTACTTAGTACAATTAAACTTGCTGAGACCTCTAATATACAATCAACCTACCAAGGATTCACGTTTGCTATCGTAGAGAAACCATTCAATAATAACCTAAATCAAAAGATTGGACAAGCTAAAAATTCACAAGGAATTGTATTACTACAAACAGAACCTTCATTCACCCAAGACCCTCAGGTACTCGTAGAGGAGTTAAAATTAATAATAAACAGAGATAATCTAAAAGCCAATTAAGAAATATTTATAAAAGATGGATATCAAAACATTAAAAAGACTAATTAAAGAAACTGTCAAAGAAGCAATCCAGGAAGAATTAAAAGATGTCCTATTGGAAGCCTTAAGATCCCCAAAATCAACCCCTATAGGAGTAGGTGGTTATGGACAAGTTACAGAAACATATGTACAGCCGCACATGCAGTCAATACCAACAACTCCTCCGATTAATACTAGGGAAAGGTATGCATCATTATTAAATGGTATGTTAGATTCTAGAAATGGAAATATGAATCTAGGATCGAACGACGCTCTTAATTTCGGAGCTTCACAAGAATACAGACCGCCAGTAGCTGCTAATACAGCTGCAGAAGGCTCTTCTTTGCCAGCAGGTGAGGTAAATCTAAACCAGATAATGGGTCTAATGACTAAAAAGTAATGGCATTTGGATTAGTCAGAATTGCCCCTATAGATCAGAATCCAAGCAAAGCGGTAGGGGTATCTTTGCCTTTCAAAGCCAATTCTGTATTTAAGCCAACATTCACAACTAAGGATGCTATTAGGAATAACTTAATAAATTTTCTATTAACCGGACCACAAGAAAAAGTTTTCAATCCTACTTTCGGAGCAGGGTTACGTAAATTTGTATTTGAACAAATGACGACTTTAGGGGTAACGGAGGTAGAAAATTATATTGCAAGTATTATACAGAAATATTTTCCAAATATAGAAGGGGTAGTTACAATACAAACCTCACCAGATTATAACACTGTATTTATACGAATTAACTACAGTATAGTAAATACAGGAATGATAGACACTTTAGAAATAAATTTAAATAATGGCTGAAAATAAAGATATAAAATATTTTAATAGGGACTTTGCAGGATTAAAAAACCTATTAGTAGACTTTACTAAAACGTATTTTCCAAATACGTATAACGATTTCAGTGCTACATCCCCCGGTATGATGTTCTTGGAAACATCCGCGTATGTTGGGGATGTACTATCTTTTTATTTAGACAATCAAATACAAGAAACATTCCTACAGTATGCAAAACAGGAAGAGAGTCTCTATAACCTAGCTTACATGTTAGGATATAAACCAAAAGTCACAAAAGCTGCCACAGTGGGTGTTGATTTCTACCAGCAACTCCCAGCTAAACTTTCAGGTTCTACCTACATACCGGATTTCGATTATGCCTTATATTTCCCAGAAAATACACAAGTGAGAAATATAGGAGGATCTTCTAATTTCTTAGTACAGGGTAATGTAGACTTCACAGTCTCTAGTTCATTAGATCCAACAGAAATCTCTGTATATCAAATATCTGCTGGAAACCCGCAGTATTATTTACTAAAGAAAACAAGAAAAGCAATTTCCGCAGAAATACGGACACAAACTTTTACCTTTGGAGCACCTCAATCATTCTCAACCGTTACTCTAACAACACCTGATATAATTCAAGTATTAGATATAACTGACTCGGAAGGTAATACTTGGTACGAAGTTCCTTACCTAGGGCAAGAGATGGTATTTAACAGTATAAAGAATACTAACCCTAATGATCCTAATTTATACCAAGACACTGATGCACCTTACATACTGCAGTTAGATAAAAAATCTAGACGCTTTGTAACACGTTTCAGATCAAATACTAATTTAGATATTCAATTTGGAGCAGGAACAACAGGAGATGTGGATGAAGCTATAACCCCTGATGCAAATAATGTCGGTATTGGATTACCGTATGAACAATCTAAACTAACAACCGCATTCGATCCCACAAACTTCCTTTTTACAGATACTTACGGTATTGCACCTGCTAACACAACCCTTACAGTTAGATATTTAACCGGAGGAGGTGTAACTGCAAACATAGAAGCTAGCACCTTAAACACTCTTAATACAACAACAGGAATTTCATTTACAGGGAATAACCTAAATTCAGCAACTGCAAACTATATTTTTTCTACAATCGCTGTCAATAATAATGAGGCAGCAGATGGAGGAGCAGATGGTGATACACCAGAAGAGATTAGACAGAATACCTTAGTTGCATATCAATCACAATTAAGAAACGTTACATCAAATGATTACCTGATCAGAGCATTATCAATGCCTTCTAATTACGGCTCAATTGCTAAAGCGTTTGTTGAACCAACAAAGGCAAGCCAGGTATCAATGCCCGGGGAAATCCCGAGTACGTTAACATTATACGTCTTAGGATATAATTCAAATAAACACCTAAGGTCAGTATCTGATGCAGTTAAACAGAACCTATCGACCTACCTATCTGAATATAGGATAGTGGGAGACAGAGTCACTATAAAAGACGGTTTTATAATTAACATCGGCGTAGATTTTGAAATAGTAGTTAGACCTAACTTTAATAATAATGAAGTTTTAATAAACTGTTTAACAGAACTTACAAAGTATTTCAATATTGAAAATTGGCAATTTAACCAACCAGTCTTACTAAAAGATTTAAACCTTCTATTAGATAAGGTACCAGGAGTACAGACCGTTAAATCAGTAAACCTAACAAACAAATCAGGAGAGGCTTTGGGATACTCAAAATACTCCTATGATCTTTCCATAGCAACACAGAACAATGTAATATACCCTTCTTTAGATCCAAGTATTTTTGAAGTTAAATATCCAGATACAGATATTAAAGGAAGAGTAGTACCTCTATAATATAGAAGAAAATGGCCATATATAAACTATTCCCATCCGCGGACGCAACTATATACTCAGCTTTCCCTGCAATGAATACAGGGCTGGATGAAATATTAGAAGGAAGTACATCTACAGAGGTATCTGCTTTGCAAAGTACAATACCATACCCACAAGTTTCTAGAGCGTTAATTAAATTTGATACAGCAGAAATCTCTGATATTTTTACTAATAACATTAAGACCTCTGCATGGCAGGCAAGCTTAAAATTGCTAGCAGCAAACGTAACCGGAATTACAGATACAACAACCCTTGCAGTTAATGCTCTAGCTGAAGACTGGGCGATGGGCACTGGTAAGTACGCAGATTCCCCTGAGACACAAAACGGAGTATCTTGGACATGGAGAAGCTCCTCAGGTAGTAATGCATGGACAACAACAGGCTTCACACCCGGAACAACAGGATCTTACAATCTAACTACAAACCCATACTCCGCAGGAGGAGGAGTCTGGTATACCGCATCACAAGCCTCGCAGTCTTTCAATTACTACAGCACTGTAGATCTTAATTTTAATATCACTCCTATCGTTAGGTTATGGAACTCAGGATCTATAAATAAATACGGTCTAATAGTCAGACAGACGCAATCACAGGAATTCATCGCATCAGTAAATAATACAAGTACTCTTAAATATTTTTCAAGAGATACACATACTATTTATCCTCCTTGTTTAGAGTTAAAATGGGATGATTCAACCTACAATACAGGCTCTTTATCATTATTAAGTACTACTCCTGCTATAGTCGCTCTAGATAATAACCCAGGAGTCTTCTACCCAGAATCAATAAATACCTTTAGAGTAAATGCAGGATTGCAGAACCCTAGGAGAGTATGGCAGACTGCTTCTCTTTATACAATCAACTATGCATTACCTCAAGCATCTTATTATGCCATTAAGGATCTTGACACAGATGAGTATGTGATTGATTTTGATACAACATATACAAAAATAAGCTGTGATCCAACGGGTAATTTCTTCACTGTGTATATGAATGGTCTAGAACCAGAAAGATATTATAAAATATTAATACAGAGTACCATCGGAGGATCTACTATAGTCTTTGATAATCAATATAATTTTAAAGTCGTAAATGGATAATGGCAGAAACAATTAATATAGAAATAGTAGGGTATAATAGAGTAGAATTAACTAATACTGTTAACACTGCTTTTACAGAGTTCGGTGCACAAGCTACCCCTGCAACATCAGAAGTTAGTAATAACGTAACAATACCTGAATTTTTCAGTACCTATAATACCCTCTTCTACCAAATACCGAAAACCGGAGAAACCGAGTCACACGAATACTTGGTTAAACAAAGCTCAGAATATATCGGAGGAGCCCCTATTAATTTAGAAATTGAAGCACTACAAGCAGAAATAACTAACTTAAGGCAGGAGAACTTGCAATTACAGCAAACAATACTTACATTAACCCCAGCACAATAATGGCTACACCAGTACTATTCCCTATATCACCACCTAACGCTACCGGACAAGAAATTAACCCGGTTGATAGTTCTAATATTTCCAATATCACATTACAGAATGTTTTTAATGTAGATACTGATATTATACAGGCTTATATCTATGATAGTTCTGAAGTACTACTGAGACAATTAGCAACAAACTATTCCGTCACAAGCGGGAGGGTTGCGGGGAGTAACATAACACAGTTAAACTTAGATCCCATCCAGGATTTAGCACAGAATGGATTCTCACAAGGAAGCTATCAGTTAAATTATAATTTCCTAAAACCAAGTATAGTTGGGAATCCCTTATTCTATATCTCTGCAATATCTTCTGATAGAACAGAATTAAGAATAACAAACTCCTCCTTCACGGAAGTACAAACACAAGCAACCTCAGAGACTTTAAAAGCAGCTTTAAATGCTGGAGATTTGTTTAAGGGACTTTATTTAGATTTTGGATCCGATACTCTACTTCTAGCAGTTAACGTAGGATACGATAACGGTACAATCCTAATAAAACTATACGAACCACTTCCCTCAGATTTAGGTAATAAGTCCAATCTTACCTTTGTAGAAAAAATATCTGAACCCGTAGCTTATAGTATTGAATACCCACAAGAAGAAATCTTCTTTGATGATAGAGTATACTTACAAGGACCTAATTTAAATATTAAATTAAGACAGGAAACAAATAACTCAACACAGTTTGAAAATCTCTCCACTTTGCTAAACGCACCTTCCGCTAGTCTAACAAACCAATTAAGAAGCATTTTAGTCGAAAGAAGAGCAGAATTAAACACAGATTACTCGAACTTTGAAAATTTTATATTCTTTAGTTCAGCAGAACAGAGATTAATAAATTTCTATTATAAAGCTTCTCAAATTGAGAATTACAATAATCAAATCACAACATTAAGTGCTTTAACAAACACTACAGAAGTATCTGCAAGTAAAGCAATATACCAGGAAGAAATTAATAAGCTTATAACTAATTTTGATGGTTATGATTACTTCTTATATTTCGAATCAAGTTCAACAGCATGGCCAAAATCTAATACAACAAAGCCGTATACTTTATTTTCAACAGGCTCCTCTCAAGTTTTAACCTGGTATGCTGATCAATTAGATTCCGGATCACTATATGATGAATTCAATCAGAATTACATTTACAATATTTATCCGAGCTATATTATAGAAGATGCTGATAACGATCAATTTAAATTATTTAACGAAGAGGTAGGTCAGATGTTCGATCAAATTTGGTTATACACCAAAGCAATCGAAAACAGACAAGATGGTGATAATAGTCTTTCAGGAGGTATTTCTATTGACTTAGTTGCAGATGCATTAAGATCTTACGGAGTAACCCTGTATGAAAGTAATTTCTCAAATGGGGATCTATACACATCCTTTCTAGGAATTTCACCAGGCGGTTCAACCCTACCCCCCACCGGGAGTGAGTTAATTACAAATTACGTAACTGCGTCTGCAGATACCACACCATTCAATGACGCTCAAAAATTAATATATAAAAGATTATATCACAACCTTCCATTCCTACTTAAGAAAAAAGGAACTCTTGCAGGATTAAGAGTTTTATTAAACTGCTTCGGTATTCCGGATACAATCTTAAGAATAAATGAATTCGGAGGTAAAGATAAAAATTCTAATACATGGGACAACTGGCAGTCAGAGTTTAACTACGCATTTAATACCTCGGGATCTAACTATGTTAGTTCTTCTTTTCAATTAAATACAAGCTGGGGAGCTACTAATAACAGACCAAGCGCAGTTGAATTTAGATTTAAAACACCGGGCCTACCTGCTTCAACACACTACTCTCAGAGTTTATGGTCTACTGATACCGGAGTAGGTTTAATTCTAAAATACACAGGTTCTAACGCAATATCAGGATCTTATTCAGGATCAACAATCAACCCTGAGTATCAATATGGCTTATTAGAATTCTACCCATCTTCATCAACCCTAGGAACTACTGCAAGTATTTACTTACCCTTTTTTGACGGAGGTTGGTGGTCAGTATTAATTAATAATAATGGAAGTTCTAACTTTACTGTATACGCTAAAAATAAAATTTACAACGGCGTAGACGGAAATATAATAGGGTTCCAAGGTGAGGCAAGTGTCACAGGTACTAACGGATGGAGCACAGCTACCAAGTCATTCTTTGGAAGTTCTTCTTTCTCTGCCAAACTATTCACAGGATCTTTACAAGAAGTTAGGTATTATAAAAATGCAATAAGTGAGAGTGTATTTGATGATTATGTAATGAACCCTAATTCAATTGAGGGTAATAATTTTACAAGTTCGGCAGATGACCTAGTCTTTAGAGCAACCCTAGGAGGTGAGTTATACACTAGTTCTTTTTCAGTACATCCAAAAGCTTCTGGGACATGGATAACAACTTCATCATTCACAGGAACGAATGCATATTATATAAAATCAACACCGTACTACGAAACAAATGTAGAGACAGTATTTTATGATCAAGTACCAGCAGGGATTCAAAATGCAGTATCAAATAAGATACACATTGAATCAATAACGCTACCGCCTTCCGGTGCAACAAACATTCCAGAAAACACAGTATTATCTCCTTTAAGATCAATACAGCAAACACCTTCTTCTAACAACAGTTTTACAAGAGATGTAAATTATGTTGAGATTGCTCTATCACCTCAAAATGAAATTAATGATGATATCAATTCGTCATTAGGGTACTTTAACATAGGGGAATACATAGGAGATCCTAGAGATATAAACTCAGACCTGCCAACTTATCCAAATTTAGAGAGTCTTTCAAATAATTATTTTCAAAAATACTCAGACTCGTATAACTGGAATGATTATACAAGACTTGCAAAATACTTTGATAATGCAGTCTTTAGAATGGTTAAGGATTTTATTCCGACAAGAGCCGGAATATCAGCGGGTGTAATTATCAAACAGCACCTACTTGAGAGAAACAGACAAAGACCTGCCCAAGTATCTTATTCACAGCCAGAATATACAGCCTCAGTTACTTCTGTAGCCAGAGACTATCTAACAGGGTCTATAGGGGTATTCACAGGTGGTACCGGAGGATCAGTTGATAACTGGGTAAGTATACCACAATCATGGTCTTCTTCTTTAAACACTAAGGCAGGTATTGTAAATCAAATCAATTCATCAGAGTATGAATTCTATAACGGAGAATATTCAGGATCGACTATTGATGTAGTTAATAATAAATTACAAGACAATCCATTACTTGGATCTGCTTTCAGGGTAAGTATACCGGATCTACAAAATTTAAATGTCGCTATATCAGGGGCTTTTTTTGAGAGCGGTAGCAACAATGAATTCAAAATCAATACATTACCTTTCACAATCACAACCAGTACTCTACCCATTTACAATACAGCAACATATACCTACACACCCGAGTATAGCGTAATCGCTGATGTAAACGTACTTTTAAAAGGAGCATGGTCTAATGAAGCAGGTAATGCAAGACTCTATGTTTATTTAGTGGAGAATTCTAATAACATATTAGGGTCAATACAAATAAGTAACACAGGTACTGGAACAGTAGAGATATTTAACGAAACACTATCACTGAGTAACGTTAGTATAAACGCCCTAAGTTCATACACAGTGCTGTATGTTTTCCAGAGCTTAAGTATAGCTCAACGAACCGTATCTCTATCAAGCTTATCCGAGTGGATAGTAACAGTAGACAACCTATCCGCTCAGTCAACTTACTACCTAGACCCAACAGTCTTCACTCAGCAGAACTTCCCGGGCAACATCAATCAATATTCAGATTACAACAGTTTACTAAATAACGTCTATTCTAACAGAGTATCAAATAAATACTATGATGTTGACTATAGTAACGACTTAACAAACCCAGTAAACTTTCAATCACTTATAAGTCAGTCAGCATTATACGCACAAGTACAAGATTCAAATTATACTCTTGGAAGTGCATGGGATAAAGGAAGATATTCAGGAACTAAGTTAACAAGTGCTACCTACAATAGGTATACCTCCGGAGATATTTCTTACGCAGAAGAAGCAGTAATTGATAATTACTCTGATTATTTCGCAATATTTTCAAATAATACATCTGCTGATCCTGAATACCCCGGAGGAAGTAATTTTAAATTAATCGCTATTTTAGATACGACTGGGCAGATTTTTTCATTGACAGGGGATAATCAATACCTAGGTTTCGTATCTAACATATTCAAAAAAGGAACCTCAGCAATCGCCTACGCTAAAGACGTAAGTAATCAAAACACAGCAACTAACTTAACTGTGGTAGAAGGCGGAGCTGTATATAATACAATTTTATATAAATCTGGGTCTAACAGTAGTAATGAGGGATTTATTGCAAACTACTCTTCTAGTCAGCCAGCCTACACAGCATCCTTTGTTATTGTAAGCGGACCTACTTTAAGAGATACCGGTACTGCGAATGTAGGATGGATCTACAGTTTAAATAACAATACATCATCACTAGGAGCTTTAGATCCTATCAGATCCTACGGTGTACCTTCGGGTAGTAATGTAGGTATTTATAACAAAAGTACAGGAGAGTACACAACTGCTTCTCCATACCCTTTCGTTGATGGAGCTTTATCTTCCAGTATCAGTCAACAAGACACATATTTTCCTCTACAGTCCAATGACTTTGTGCGTTTTGGATATGAGCCAGATAGCCCTTACGGTGTCGATGGGGCATTTGATACCGGAATCTTAACACAAATAAAAAGCATCACCACAGGATCAGATTATAATCAAACTAGTATTTTAGGAATTCTAAACCTAAACTCTATACCCGTAACTGCAAGACAAAACTACAGAATCTTCAGAAGAGTACTAGACGAAACATCAGTAGTAGTATCTACTAACCCTCAAATCAACATAACCTCAGGAGAGGTAGGTCTTCTAATACCAGAAAACTTTAATCCAAACTACGATCCAGTAGCAATAGCTAAAGCAGCTGGCCTTATTACATAAAAGTTCATACATTCACATATTTATAATATATTATGGCATACCTAAATAATACAGCAGTCACAGTTGATGCAATCCTTACAAAGAAAGGAAGAGAACTTCTTGCCAGAGGCGATGGTTCTTTCAGAATAACACAATTTGCATTATCAGATGATGAAATCGATTATACTCTTTATAATCCACTACAACCTTCAGGTTCAGCATTCTACGGAGAAGCAATTGAAAATATGCCTCTTCTAGAAGCATTCCCTGATGAGACTCAAATAATGAAATACAAACTTGTAACCCTCCCTAGAGGTACTGCAAGAATGCCAGTTTTAAATTTAGGTTATTCTGCAATCACTTTAAAGCAGGGTGCTGGTTTAGCAATCACACCACAGACTTTAAACTACCTTTCACAAACTTCATTATATGAAGCTTCCGGGTATACGTTTACGATCTCAGATGTAAGGATATTCAATAACTACACAGCAGTAGGTATAAATACACCAGAGGTCGTAGCTGCGAATTCAACTACTACAGTAGGTACTAACGTATCTAAGACAGTAATCGGAACTACCTTGAATATAAGTGCAACAACAGTAAACACGTTATTTGGAGGCAACACTTCCTTATCTGCAACCTTACAAGTAATCGGTAGAGATTCTGGAGCAAGATTACAAATACCAGTAACAATCGTTAAAACAAACTAAGATATAAAAGATGTCATATAAAAGATTAGACCCGGAAGATTTCTTGGTAAGCATAGATTCAGTAACAGCAACAGCTTGGTCAACTAATGCACCAATCTTAAGCACTTTTTTTACATCTTCAGTAACATCAACAAACGATGTATACTACAAGAATGTATTTCAAACAGGATCAACAGTATCAGGATCAGCAGTCCAATTTGCAATTGCTTACGGAAATAAACAAGGATCAGGAAGTGCAAACTTTAATGATCTAGTACCAGGAGTATCACCAACTAGAACGGTTTACGGACAATATCGTAATCTGGTTTACGGGGATGAGAATGCAAACTTTATTTTCGGAACAGTAACAGCATCTGATTTCTGGGCAATCAATATCGACAGAGCAAGATATAAAGAACACCTTTTAAAAGGTACTTTTAATCTAAGATTATCAGGTTCTTACAACCTACAATTAACAGATGATTCCGGAATGGTATCAACAGATACTTATTTAGATTGCGGAAGAGTATATCAAATCATCTCCGGTTCAAACGGAGTAGCATTCTCAGGAACAGGTTATTCTGCTTCGTCAGGATCTTATGGATTATTCTTACCAGATATTGCAACCATACTTCTAAATCCTTTAGCATTATCACAATCAATCAACCTTGAACCTACAAGATCATCTGATATTAATGAAGACAATATCGGTAGATTATTTAGAGCAATATCAGGATCCAGTGCAGCTTCCTTCCAACTAAATAGTGAAGAAACTGTAACATCTGATTTTGTATTTGTGAGATCAAGAAATGCTGAATTTAACTACTCAGAAAATCCATCATTTATCTCAGGATCAACCGGAGATGTTTTATACAGTTCCTTTATTAATTCACCGCAGACCTACATTACAACTGTAGGATTCTATAACGATACCAATGATTTATTAGCAGTAGCAAAATTGTCTAAACCTTTAACTAAAGACTTTACAAAAGAATCTCTAGTTAGAGTTAAGCTTGATTTCTAAAATGAATGAGCGCATACAAACAACTACTAGCTTCCGACATCATAGTCACTCCCTTTGAGGTAAATAAAGGCTTTACCTTTAGGGGTGCTGCTGCGTTTACAGGGTCGGATGTCGGTATTGATAGATTTCTAGGACAGAATATACAAGGTTTATTCTCCTTAAGCGAAAGTACAACCGGGCAAGTAACTTCTGAGTATAGCAGGTTAATTTATAATTCTATCAAAGAACTGTACTTCTCCAACTACCTTAGTTCGAGTTATGGAGATCCAGTATCAGTACCTTTTACAATACCGGGTAATGATGCAGCAGGTAATGTTTTAGTAGGATCAGCCTCAAGTGCTGGGAGGTATGAGAATTACCTAGAAAATACATTAACATACGAAAGATACTTTCCAACATCCTCAGATGCAATTATCGGTGTTGTTTCGATACCAAGTAAGTTATTTGGAGAGAAAATACAGCCAGGCTCATTTAGGATGCAAGGACCGTCAGGGAGTGTCACTGATGATGGAAATGGAAATTTAATAACAGTCGGGAATGAGATCTGCGGAATCATTACATACCAGCACGGATTAGTAGTAATAACCTCAGATGCATCTTCAGGATCTCTTTACGGATTTGCAAACTACGGAGTTGATACCTATGGGGGTAATGATACTAATTTTATAACAAGTTTCATAACCAGCAGTAACGTCACCTGTTCTTTTTCTAGCTCCTACACTATTTTTGAAACCCAATACAAATGTACAGTAGATGCTACTGAATATAATTTTAGCCTAAACCCAAGCTTACTTTCAGGATCATCAGAAGGAATAATACATGATTTTGCTGCAAGTTCATATTTTAATCCTTACGTTACAACAGTAGGGCTTTACAATGAAGCACAAGATTTGATTGCAGTAGCAAAGCTCTCAAAACCATTACCGTTAAACAACGTAACAGATACAAACATAATAATCAATATTGATAGATAAAAATATGCCTAATTGGTTTTACGAAAATAAAGAAGTTACAGAAGAATATCAGTTCGATGAAAAAGCAGTTGGGTTTGTTTATATGATAACACATATTGAGACTGGTAAGTTTTACATCGGTAGAAAGATATTCACCAACACTCTCACCAAGAGACTAACAAAGAAGGAAATCTCAGAACAATCCGGCCCAGGGAGAAAACCTACTAAGAAAAAAGTCAGTAAGGAATCTAACTGGAGAGAATACTGGGGGTCCTGTAAACCACTCCTTGCAGAAGTTAAGGAGATTGGAGAAGATAAATTTAAAAGGCAGATTTTAAAGTTGTGCTTTACTAAAAAACAATTAACTTATTATGAAATTGCATACCAATGCAAATATGACGTACTTGAAACAGACTCATACAATGATAATGTAATGTCGAGAATTTTTCGAAAAGACTTGCTCTTACCCGGTTAAGTTCTTATATTTAATTAATGATTAATCATCTACTAGTAAATCTAGTAAATAGTGTTATAGGAGCAGGGAAACCTACATCAGGGGATAATTATTCTTACCCATGTCCTTTCTGTAATCATTACAAACCAAAGTTAGAAGTTAACTTTAAGGAGAATGAGGAAGGGATCAACCACTGGCATTGCTGGGTCTGCAATAAGAAGGGTAAAAAATTAGTTAGTTTATTTAAAGCCGTTTCTGCTCCTGATCACAAAATTCAAGAACTTAAGTCTTATGTTAAGATTTCCTTTCAAGAAGAGCACGGAGTTAAAACAGAAGCATTAGCATTACCTAAGGAGTATAAAGCACTGTATGATGCTGATACTAAGGATGTTACTGTTAGACAGGCTCTCCGTTATTTAAAAGAGAGAAATATAACACCAACTGATATCAAGCGTTATAACTTAGGATACTGTGCATCAGGTCGTTACAAGGATATGATTATTATTCCTAGTTACGATGAACATGGAACCTTAAATTACTTTGTAGGCCGTAACTTCGGGCCTACAGACATTAAATACAAAAACCCACAAGCATCTAAAAATATTATCGGTTTTGACTTACTAATCAACTGGGATAGTCCGATTGTATTATGTGAAGGAACCTTTGATGCAATGGCAATCAAGCGAAATGCTATTCCACTCTTAGGTAAAACATTACCTGAAAAATTAATGAAAAAGATAGTATCTTCTAGTGTTAAACAAGTTTTCATTGCATTAGATGATGATGCACTAAAACAAGCCTTAGAGTATTGTCAAACCTTATTAAACCACGGCAAAGAAGTATTTCTAGTTGATCTTAATCAAAAAGATCCTTCCGAGCTTGGCTTCACAGAATTCACTAAATTATTACATAAAAGCCTACCGCTTACCTTTAGGGTATTGATGGAAAAAAAGTTTCAATTATGATTGAAAAAAACGAAAACGTAAAAGACAAAAGAGTTCAAAGGTTAATCCATCCAGATTCAACCGCTCGTCAAATCACTTTGCAGGACTCTAGATACTACCAGAGAAAAGAAGGGCTTTACTATCCTTCTGTAACTACTGTACTATCATACTTCCCCAAAGACAAATTTTTTGAAACCTGGTTAAAAGAAGTGGGTACAAACGCTGATATCATCATGAGACGTGCCGGGGAAGAAGGTACCCAGGTTCATACTGCTGTTGAAGCTTACTTAAAAGGAGAGGAAGTTCACTGGTTAAATGAATGGGGTACTACTAAATACAGTCTTAAGGTTTGGCAGATGATTTTAAAATTTGTTGAATTCTGGGAGACTTACAAACCAACATTAGTAGAATCTGAGGTTCATATCTTCTCTGATGAATTAATGATTGCAGGTACCGCCGATTTAATCGTTGAGATTGAAGGGGAACTTTGGTTGCTTGATATTAAAACCTCAAACGCTATTCATGATACTTTCGACCTACAACTTGCCTGCTATGCAACCGGCTGGAATGAATGCTTTGATAGACCAATTGACCGCATGGGCATTTTATGGCTAAAAGCAATGACTAGAGGGGAAAGTAAGAAAGCAGACAAGATGCAGGGTAAAGGATGGGAGATTAAAGAAACAACAGAACCTCTAGAAGAAAACAAAAGAATCTTCAAGCACCTGTATGAAATCTTTAAAATAAAACATCCAGAACTTAAACCACACACAGAAATATTACCTACCAGCATCAAACTGAAAGGATGATATTTATAACATATGATCAAGCTTACCTCTCTTTTAAAACAAATCCTAAATGAGGGCGGTAATGTTTTTGGAACAACCGCATCAATTAAAAAAGAAAACATAGAACCTACAATGGAGAAATTTGTAGAGGTACTTGGGGATATTTTTCCTAGGAAGGCCTCTACATTTAAATCCTTTGAGAAATTAGGATCTGCAGGAAAAAAAGATATCTCCGGAGACATTGATTTATCTTATGATGTAAAAAACTTCATGAATGGTGATAAACCAGACTTTGAAGGATGGGGTATTGACCCTATAGAATTTAACCAACTATCTGAAAAGATTGCTAAGAGAGCAAGGACAGCTACTCCAACCCAGGTTGCACTAAGAGCAATGCTGGAACTTATAGCAAATAGAGTTAATGAAGCAACCGCAACGATTGAATCAGATCCTAAATCTGCTTCTAACGGTTCTTTATTTTTTGCCTACCCTCAGTACAACCAAGTAGGAGAGCAGTTACCAGAAAGCGTTCAAATTGATATTAACGTAGGGAATCCAGAATGGTTAAGATTCAGTTACTATTCAAATCTCTATAAAGGCAACGTTAAAGGCCTGCACAGAACCCAACTACTTGTAGCTTTATTCACAAACAAAGGCAAAGTCTTCAAACACGGACAGGGGATCCTTGATAAAGAAACTAGGGAAGTAGAAGCAGAAACTCCTAAACAGACTTTAGAATTAATGAATAAGCTTTACGGAACTAATATTACTCAAGATGTTCTTAATGATTATTTTGAATTAACAGATTATTTAAAATCTAATATATCAGAACAAGATTTAAATAATATTTACGATACGTACTTGAAAATCCTAGATTCAACCAGGGCAGATATCCCTGAAGACCTTCAAGACTATTGGATTAAAAACCAGGAACGTTTAGGTTTAAAAGGTAAATTCTTACCAGATGATTCTAACTTAGTAAAATATAAAACAGCATAATGTCAGGTTCAGCAGGAGGTAATCGCATACCAAGATCAGCTGTCGAGAAGACAGTTCAGGAATACATTGATAAGGTATTAAGTAAGGTACCCGGCTTTAAATCTGCTAAGGTTTCCGGCTCTTATAATACTTCCGCCAAACAAGACTTTGGTGATATCGATTTAATTACTTCTTTTGAAGGAGAAGACAAAAAAGAATTTAAAAAGCAGCTTGCCAAGTACCTAGAATCACTTCCGGACGATATAATCGTTCCTTTCAAGAGTGAGAAGTACAAGGGTAAGAAAACTATGAATACCGGAGAGATTGTAACAATCTTATATCCTATTGCAGGAATGCCCGGTGAATTCGTTCAAGTTGACAACATAATTGCTTTATCAGAAGAAGAAGGTGATTTTAAAAAGACCTTCTTAGATTATCCAGCAGAGATTCAAGGTTTGATTCTCGGGCTTGTTAAAGTAGTAACTCTAGAAGAAGATCCTAATAAGGTACTTACTAAGATGGGTATTAAGAATATACCCACATTAGAACCAAACCAAGAATATGAATTTAATTTATCTTCAGCAGGTTTAACTCTTAGGATTGTAACCCTAGATGAAGATTATAAACAACTTGATAGAACAGAGGTTTGGAAATCAAGCAACTGGGCTGATGTAAAAAAACTACTTTCTGATTATAATATTGACCAATCATTCAAGGATCTAGTTGCTGATCTTAAAAAATTAAAAAATCCTAGATCTAAGAATAGAATTAAAGGCATTTTTAAATCAATGGTATCCATTAAGTCCGGGGAAGTTAATACTCCTAAAGGAGATAACAAGCAGATGGCTTTAGACACTGTTGCAACCTTGGAGGAAAAATACGGTTCATTTATTGTAGATTTAATTAGACCAATCTTAGAAGCTGAAATTGGAAAACAGACTATTGCAGTATTCCCAGGAGCATTTAAACCACCACATGCCAGTCACCTAAAAGCAATTCAGGTAATTGCACCCAAGGTTGATAAAGTTTATGTTTATGTTTCAAAACAACCAAGAGTAAAGGAAGGACAAATACCAGTCGATGCAAGTCAGGCAATGGCAGTTTGGGAACTTTACAAAGACAAAGGCTTAATTCCAAGCAATGTTGAGATTAAATTAGCACAGAACCCAACTCCGGTCTTGGATGCATACCAAGAAATGGAAGCACATCCGGAAAATAAATACCTTGCCGTCTTTGGAAAAGATGAGGAAGATCGTTGGAAGAGTGTTGAAAAGAATAGAGAAAAATACGGGCACGTAACTCCGGTTAATATCGGGAACCTAAAAGGATTATCTGCTACCGGATTAAGAACCGCACTTAAAAATAGAGACCTAGCAGCTATTGAGACCTTCTTACCTAAGGGGGTAACCGTTAAAGAATACATTCAGGCTCTCTCTAAAGGAAAGAAAGAAGATCTTACAGAAGCATACAAACAAGTACAGCAGAAACCAAAACCATACATCGTGGAACAAGTTAATTTTTACGCTGTAGAGAAAGAGTTAGATGAGATGTTTAATGATTTAGATGTTGATATTAATTTCACTAAACATTTTAAAGAAAGAGTTCTAGAGAGGG
>Ga0247833_1001626_pt1 | contig 35764 bp, 36 predicted proteins | sample LaCruzMarch2015__7_FD_187117 | JGI IMG/M metagenome (GOLD analysis project Ga0247833, IMG submission 187117) | Freshwater microbial communities from meromictic Lake La Cruz, Castile-La Mancha, Spain - LaCruzMarch2015_8m | ecosystem: Environmental > Aquatic > Freshwater > Lake | place: Spain... | reverse complement strand
TAGTACCTGCTTTAAGTGTTTCAAAGTCTTGTACAACTTTGAGTTTTAATTCTTTTGTGTATTTGGACATAAAAAACTGCACCTTAGTTAGTTGAACAAAGTGTCCAACTTTTGGGGTGCAGTTCAAAAGGGGAGCAGTCTTCATCAACGCGGTATCGTGCCCTTCAATATTTTCCGTATTTTAAGACTCAGGGATGGGAGCCAACTCACATTACCATTTCAGGTGGTATTTACCCAATAATTCAAACACTAAATTCAGTTAAAAGTGCTGACATTGTTGTTTTGTTACGTAAAACATTCCCCTGGCCAATTTTCTGGACAATTCGTAGATTATCTAAAAAATTGATTTTCGATTTTGATGATGCCATCTTTACAAACTCCGATGGCTCCATTTCTAAAACCAGAATGCAACGCTTCATAAAAACCGTTTCTAAATGTGATCATATATTTGCAGGCAATCAATACTTGGCAGATGTGGCAAATAAAAATAATAGCAATGTTACAGTCGTTCCAACATCAGTTGAAGTTACAAAATACGATTTAACTAGCCCAAAAAATGATGATGCGTTTGAACTAGTATGGATAGGTAGTAAATCCACACAAAAATATATTACTGAGATAATTCCTGCGATTGAACATGCTGCGCAATCTGTTCCAAATTTAACACTTAAGATAATTGCTGACTTTGAGCTATCAAGCCCCGTTTTAAAAATTAAAAATATTGCTTGGAGTGAAATTGACGAAGCAATGGAGTTAAGTAAATCTCATGTGGGTTTGGCACCTTTGACTAATGACAGTTGGACCAAAGGAAAATGTGCCCTCAAAGTACTGCAATATATGGCGACTGGTTTACCTGTTATTTCTTCCCCAGTAGGAGTGAATGCTTATGTTGTTCATAATGGCGTTAACGGTTATCTTGCTACTGACAATAAGGCTTGGTCTGAATTCATCATTAAAATGTATCAAGAAAAGGAGCATTTAAAACAAATGGGTAGTGAAGGAAAAAAACGCGTTTTCCAAGAGTTTGCTATTGATGTCGTGTTTAAAAAAATGTTTGCTATTATCTCAAGCAAATAATACATTTGATTTTAGCAATAATAACTTTGATACCAAGCAACAAATTTTTCTACACCCACCTTTAAATTAGTATTGGGCTTAAATCCTACCCAAGCATCTAATGCACTAGTATCAGCAAAGGTTGCTTTTACATCACCCGCTTGCATCGGTAAAAACTCTTTCTCTACTTTAACTCCAAACGCATTTTCTAAATAACCAATAAAATCCAATAACTTCTCTGGTTGATTATTTCCAATATTAAATAGCTTATAAGGGACACTTATATTTTCTACTAAAGGTGTTGCAGGTTTATCTAACACACGAATCACACCTTCTACAATGTCATCTATATAAGTAAAGTCTCGCATCATGTCGCCATGATTAAACACTCTAATCGGCTTCCGGTTAAGAATTGCATCTGCAAATAAAAAAGGTGCCATATCTGGTCTGCCCCATGGACCGTACACTGTAAAGAATCGCAAACCTGTCGTTGGGATACCATACAAATGGCTATAAGTATATGCCATCAGTTCATTAGCTTTCTTCGTAGCAGCATATAAGCTCACTGGCTTATCAACAGGGTCAGCTTCCGAAAATGGAAGTTTCGTATTACCACCATAGACGCTGGATGAACTGGCATACACCAAATGTTGAGGTTGAATGGCGCGACAACCCTCTAATATATTTGTAAAACCAACAATATTACTGCTGATATACGCATGCGGATTTTCGAGCGAATATCTCACACCTGCTTGCGCAGCAAGATGCACCACAGTATCTGGTTTTTCATCTGCAAATAATTTCTCTGTAGCTTCGCGCTCCGCCAAATCGAGCCTAACAAATTTAAAGTTATCAGCATTTGGATGAGCAAGAATCGCCTTGAGTCTGGCCTCTTTTAGGCTAATATCGTAATAATCGTTTAAATTATCAACGCCAACGACTAGATCTCCACGTGAAAGTAATGCTAGCGCTGTATGTAGCCCAATAAATCCTGCAGCACCTGTGAGCAAAACTTTCATTTTGTTGGGCGGCCGATTGCGTAATATTCTAGTCCTGCATTCTTAACCATCAGAGGATCATAAATATTACGGCCATCAAAAATTATATTTGATTTAAGTTTTTGTTTTATATGCGTAAAATCTTGGCTTCTAAACTCTTTCCATTCAGTGACAATCACTAAAGCATCCGCATTATTTAGTGCTTCGCTAGGACTAGCGCCATAACTTATTCCATGAATACCCTTAAAAATACGTTTTGCTTCATTCATCGCAACTGGGTCGTAGGCCGTAATTGTCGCACCTGCAGCCAATAAGTCAGCTATGAGTACCCGACTTGAAGCCTCTCGCATATCATCTGTATTTGGTTTAAAAGCCAAACCCCACAAAGCAAAGTGTTTGCCCGCCAAATTTTCACCAAAATAGTTTTTGATTTTTTTTGTTAGTACCTCTTTTTGCGCGTCATTAGCGGCCTCAACCGCATTCAACACTTTTAAATCATAATCATTATTTTTACCTGTGCTAATCAATGCTTTTACATCTTTGGGAAAGCATGAACCACCATAACCGCAACCAGGATACAAAAAGTCGTATCCAATTCGCGGATCAGACCCAATCCCCTTGCGAACAGATTCAATATCTGCTCCCAAAAGCTCCGCTAAATTTGCAAGCTCATTCATAAAACTAATTCGCGTTGCCAACATTGCATTGGCTGCATATTTAGTAAGCTCAGCAGATCGCACATCCATCATCACTAAGCGTTCGTGATTTCGCTGGAAAGGTGCATAAAGTGTTCGCATGATCTCAAGGCTTTTGCTATCTTCGGTGCCAATAATAATGCGGTCTGGTCGCATAAAGTCTTCTACCGCAGCACCTTCTTTTAAAAACTCAGGGTTCGATACGATACTAAATTCTAAATTAGAACTGCGCGTATTCAGTACTTCTGTAATCGCAGCCTTTACCTTATCCGCCGTACCAACTGGTACTGTAGATTTATCTACAATCACTTTATAGTTAGTCATGTATTTACCGATATTTCTCGCTGCAGCAACCACATATTGCAAATCAGCAGAACCATCTTCATCTGGTGGTGTACCAACCGCAATAAATTGCACGTCACCAAAATCAACTGACTCTTCTACATTTGTTGTAAATTTTAATCGACCAGCCAGTACGTTGCGTCGCACCATTTCCAGCAAGCCTGGCTCATGAATGGGAATTCCACCCTCTTCTAAAATTTTAATTTTTGAAGAGTCAACATCCATGCATAACACATCATTACCGACCTCTGCAAGACATGCGCCTGACACCAAACCAACATACCCTGAACCAATTACCGTGATTTTCATTCAAAACCTATCAAATTAATTTTTACAAACCGAACCAAAACCATAAACGTAAAACTTCTTCTTATCTTTGAGATATGGTTCAAATACTTTTAACTCACAATCCGCATGTTTAGCGACTATATCATGATGCTTTTCTTCACTTAAGACTAATGCAATTTGCTTATTATCTTTTAAATTTATTACATCAATTAGAGAAATAAGTTTAATTGGTTTTTCAGCATAATAATATAATCGCGTATCAAGCGTTTCAAATGCATAAATTTGTTTAACTTGCGTCGTTTTACTCCATGCTTGGAACTTGGGAAATACAGAAACACGATAATAATAATATTCGGGCTCTATTAAAATATAAAATATCGCAAAAATTAAAGGTAAAAATATACCTAGCGCCAAAATGCTATATCTAACTTTTTTAGCCGCGTTTTCGAATATAACCCCAATATGAATTGCCAATAAAATTGAAATTACAGGGTAAATCGGTAGTAAATATTTAGCATGTTTGTTGCTAAACGTTGAAAATATAATTATTGGTAATACACTAGAAAGAATTAAAATCAAAAATCCTATATTGTTTTTGTACTTTAGCCATAACCGTTTGGGCTTGTATAAAAACAAACTTACAAGTAGCAAAGAATCAGTTTCAATCCAGCCCAAATAACTTAACATGGGCTTTACACCCTCGTTACCTTGCATTTTGTCTATCATGTCCCGTTTGATAATAACTGACCAAATATCTAGCCCTAATTTTAAAGTAATCATTACATACCAAGAAAGGGCAATTACTAAAAAAATAGACCAACCTATTTTATTGCTTAAAATTTCTTTTAATTGCTGATTTTTTGTATATATAGCTGCAACTAGCAATGGCAACGTTACAAATAACAATGCTACAGGGCCTTTAGTAAGGATTGACATCCCTAATAAGACATAGCTTAAATAAATCCAAGCTTTATATTGTGTCTCAACAAATTGAATGGCTGATATTAGCGCACCAAAACAGAAGACGGTTAAAAGCATCTCTATTTCTACTCTGCGAGCTAGCATCGCGAAATCAACATTTGCTATCAACAACTGTATTGCAAATAATGCAACCCACATACCATAGTGTTTTTTTGTATAAAAATACACTATTAAACCCACCGATAAGCCAGATAGCGCCAAAGGCAGGCGTAAAGTCCACTCATTAACTTGCTTTACTAATATGGAAATGCTCTCTGAAAACCAATACAGAAACGGTGGCTTGGACAGGTATAACTCACCATTTAGAGTGGGCAATAGCCAATTATGACTGAAGAACATTTCTTTGATAGCCAAGGCACGACGCCCCTCGTTCAAAGACATGAGTTGCAAGCTACCCAAGCCCCAAAACAAAACTAAAACACCTAAAATAATGGTGATTAAGAGCAGATAGCGATAATTTTTAAACGACGGGAAGGTCAATTAGAACTAACTATGCCTGCGCTTTATTAGCATTAGATTTCGAGTATATACAACTGTACCTGGCAACTGGCCCAAAATGATTACTGGGTCAAGTTTATGAATACCATAAGCTAAAACAATTAATCCTCCAAGCAAACTTAAGTACCAAAAACTAATTGGTATTAAACTTTCACCATGCTTTTCACTATGTAACCATTGCACAATAAAACGCGCCATAAACAAGCATTGCCCCAACAAGCCAATACCTAGCCAAATTAAATCAATGTTTGGCATGCCATGAATATATGCATTAAGCGCATTAATTAGGTGTGAAAAATACAAGCCAATACCATCATTCACAATTTTCATGATTAATTAGCCTTATTTTCTTCAAAATTTAATACCTTAACTTCAGGAATTTTTGCGCGTCTTTGTAACCAAGCAACACCAAATAAATCAACTATCCCTACTAATAACCTATCTATCGTACCGTAGTTTGATTTGCCATGCTCTCTATTGCGATGGCTAACGGGTACAGAAACAATTTTTCCACCACGGCGTTTAATCAATGCAGGTAAAAAACGATGCATGTGATCAAAATATGGCAAGTCTAAAAAGGCTTCTCGGCTAAATAACTTTAAGCCACAACCAGTATCTGGCGTGTCATCTTTTAACATTTTTGATCGTACGGTATTCGCAATGACAGAAGACATCCGTTTTACCCAAGTATCACGACGACTGGCGCGGCGATTACCTCCAGCCAGTTCAACGCCTTCGGTTACAGCTAACATTAATTTAGGAATATCTGCTGGATCGTTTTGCCCATCGCCATCAAGCGTCGCCACCCATGCATATTTGGCATGCTTAACGCCTGTTCTAACAGCAGTGCTTTGCCCACAACTATTAACGTGTTGGACAATTCTCAATTGTTTGTATTGTTTTTTTAAGTTTACTAATGTTGCATAAGTTGCATCAGTACTTCCATCATCGACATAGATAATTTCATGCACCACACCCTGCAATGCACTATTAATTTCCGCAATTAAACTAGTCACATTATCTTGCTCGTTCTTGACTGGCACTATCACAGATAAAGCTTCTATATTTAAAGGCATCCTGTTCCCCCGATTAATTCATTTATATTTTTAACTACGCATATTTCATTTTTAGAACAATAATCCTGCCAGTCACGAACTTCTGTCCAATCACTCAAAAATATAAAATCTAGACCTGCACCAACGGACGCTTGATGATCGTACTTACTGTCGCCTAAAAACAATGCTGGCAACTGAATATTGCCATTCGAAATCTCTCGTGCTAACACATGTTCTTTTTGATCTGGACCTCCAAAAATACCTGCTTCAAAAAAACGATCTAGATTTCGACGAGGGAATATCCTTCTTAATTCAGCTTGATCTCCACCAGACAATAACATCCAACGCGCTTGGGATGTTGCTATCTTAAGTGCATCTAACCCATGAGCAACCTCACACTCCATCAAAGAGGTATCTAAAACATCATCGAACGTATGCATATACTTCTGCATAAGTTTTGACGTAAGTGGTTGTTTTAAAATATGATTAAAGTAATATTCGATTTTTCCGTTGCGAGGATAACTTCCCTTCGCAATATGATGTTCAACCAGGGCTTGTGCTTGTGCATCAGTTCCACCCATTCTCTTGGCAACCGTATAGTAAGCATTTACCTTGGTTTTGTTGCTATTAAGAACTACACCATCGCAATCAAATACAATTGTTTTATATTGTTTAATATCCAACAAGCAAATCCTAATAAAAAAGGCTTTATGCCATAAAGCATAAAGCCTAAATTATAACTCTTTAAGTATTAAGCTGCTTTAATAGCACTCGCTTCTTTGGCTAACTTAGTGATATGCGCCCAATCTTTTTTAGCAACTGCATCAGCAGGGGTTAACCATGTACCACCGCAAACTACAACGTTTGGCAAACTCAAAAATTGAGGTGCAGATTCTACTGTGACACCGCCAGTTGGGCAAAACTTAACATCTCCAAATGGACCAGCAAAGCCCTTAAGTAAGTTGATACCACCAACTGCAACCGCTGGAAACAACTTCAGAAAGTAGTAGTCATCCGCATTGGCTGTCATAATTTCGGAGCCTGTCGAAACGCCAGGTAACAGCGGTAAGCCAATCTTGCGCGCAAACTGACCTAACTCACTGGTGTAACCAGGACTCACTGCAAACTTAGAGCCAACATCTAAAGAGGCTTGTGCATCTTTTAAGTTACGCACTGTACCAGAACCCATAATCGCATCAGGCACGTGCTTGGCAATTTGCTCCATGGCTTGTAATGCACATGAGGAGCGTAGTGTCACCTCCAACACGCGGATGCCGCCTTCTAAAAGTGCTTCGGCCATTGGTACCGCATCTTCCACCTTGTTAATCACAATAACTGGAATGACTGGGCCTTCTTTTGCTAAATCGAGTGTATTCATGTTTCTACTTTTACCTAATATAAACTAAATGTTAATCAATTGATGATGCTTTAAAATTTAAAATGGATTCCCCACTTGGGAATGACAGACTGGGCTACAGTTCAGTTTTAAAACGCGTTCAAGCGTTGCATTTGGCTATGAACAGTCAGTTTTTGTACTGCAGGACCAAATAACAACGCATAATCGATACTTTCAAGCCGAATTATAACCAAGTGACGGCACCTTCTTCAGCGGACAGTACGCTCCTACGCATACCTCCAAACAACTCGCGCCCAATTCCGTGTGCATTTTGATGGCGTTTGTCATCTGACAATTCTTCTACTTCACGCTCATTCCATTCATCTTCATCAACAAGCACATTGACCATGCCTACTTTTGCATTAATCCGAATAATATCGCCAGTGCGTACTTTGGCAATCGCCCCACCCGCTGAAGCCTCTGGACACATATGAATCGCAGCAGGAATCTTGCCTGAAGCACCGCTCATGCGACCATCAGTAACGATTGCTACCATAAAGCCTTTGTTTTGTAGCACTGCAAGCGGTGGTGTTAGTTTATGCAGTTCAGGCATGCCATTAGCTCTAGGACCTTGGAAGCGAACAACTGCCACAAAATCTCTTTCCAATTCACCACGATCAAATGCATCTAGTAACTCTTCTTGTGCATCAAACACAATTGCAGGAGCTTCAATAATATGTCGATCTTCAGGCACGGCAGAAATCTTAATCACACTGCGACCTAAGTTACCTTTAAGCAAGCGTAATCCACCAGATTCATTAAAAGGATGCGCCGCAGTTCGCACAACTGTTTCATCGCTACTTTCTTTGGGCAAGTCTTTCCAGACCAATTTGTTATCTTCTGTCGCTGGCATTTTACCGTACTCTCGTAAACCGCCATATGCTACTGTGAACACATCAGGATACATATAGCCAGCCTCAATTAATTCACGAATAACGAATGCAGGCCCACCAGCAGATTGAAACTCGTTCACATCTGCTTTTCCGTTTGGATACACACTGGCCAATAAAGGGGTTGTTTTAGCCAAGTGATAAAAATCAGTCCAATCTATGATAATCCCTGCAGCACGTGCAATCGCCACCCAGTGGATTAAGTGGTTTGTTGATCCCCCTGTTGCTAACAAAGCCACCATTGCATTCACAATCACATGCTCGTCTACTAGCTTGCCGATAGGTGTGAATTGTTCTTTACGTGTGTTTTGTATCACCATATTCACGGCTTCACGTGTAATCAGCTCTCGCATGCCATCATGCGGATGGATAAAAGCTGCACCGGGCACATGCAAGCCCATGGCTTCCAAAAGCATTTGGTTACTATTTGCGGTGCCATAAAACGTACATGTACCAGGACCATGGTAAGCAGCAGACTCTGATGCCAATAACTCTTCACGATCAACCAATCCTTGTGCATATTTTTCACGCACTTTTGATTTAGTGGTGTTATCAATACCTGTGCTCATCGGCCCTGCAGGTACAAATACACAAGGTAAGTGTCCAAAGTGTAATGCGCCTATCAATAACCCTGGGACGATTTTATCGCAAACACCCAATAGCAAAGCCGCATCAAATACATCGTGTGAAAGCGCAATTGCTGTTCCCATCGCTATATTATCGCGACTAAATAAGGACAACTCCATGCCCGGCTCACCTTGCGTAATGCCATCACACATTGCAGGCACCCCACCAGCCACCTGCGCAGTTGCACCTAATTTATTGGCTTGATCTTTGATAATATCTGGGTAAGTGGCGTAAGGTTGATGTGCTGAAAGCATATCATTATAAGCAGTCACAATCGCGATGTTAGGTGCTTTTTCAGCGACAATCATGATTTTATCTTTTTTGGGCATGGCTGCAATCGCATGCGCGAAATTAGCACATCCTAAACGATCAGCGCCCTTTCTGCGATTAGCCATTTCTTCTACTCGCTGTAGATACGCTGTGCGGGTAGGACGGCTTACTTCAATAATACGTTCGGTAACTTCTATATGAGATTGTTTCATGGGCGGTATATTTTCAAAAAATCAACTACTTACAATTTAAGTTCTAAGCCTTGATTATCGCTAAACTAAGCAATATCGTCAAACACCAATTGAGCTATTGGGCGCATACTTTGTAAAAAACTTAAAAAAACTAAGATTATTTTTTAGTCACTAATATATCTTCTAGCATCAAATACTCTAAATCACACCCATAAAACATGTTCAATGCATCTGTCGGTGAACATATCATGGGCTCACCACGACGATTAAGCGAAGTATTTAGCACTACACCATTGCCATTGATCGACTGTAAATGTTCAATTAAGGCGTAGTAACGTGGATTGGTGGATTTTGTCACCACTTGCGCACGCGCAGTGCCATCTTCATGCACCACCTCAGGTATTCGTTTGTTCCAAGCTGGATTCACATTAAAAGTGAAAGTCATATACGGCGCAGGATGACTGGTTTGCAAAATATCTTCTGCCACAGTATCCAACATGCTCGGACAAAACGGGCGCCAACGCTCACGGTATTTAATTTGTGCATTGATGCGGTCAGCCACACCAGAAAAACTAGGGTCGCCCAAGATGCTTCGGCAACCTAATGACCTTGGACCAAATTCCATACGCCCTTGAAACCACGCCAAAGGATTCCCCGCAGCTAAAATTTCGGCTGCTTTATTTGGACCGTTTTCAACACGGGTGAATTTAGGCTTGGCAGGATGTGCCTCACAAGCCGCGATACATTCCTCGTTGGTGTAAGCTGGGCCTAAGTAGGCATGTTCCATTTTATGAATGGTCTCACCAGCTAAGTGTGCTGCGTAAGTCGCCGCACCTAAGCTTGTGCCGTTGTCACCTGATGCAGGTTGCACAAAGAGTTCTTTCACACCTGGAAGAGCAATAATGCGCTGATTGAGTTTCACATTGAGCGCCACACCTCCTGCCATCACAATTTTGCCTGTCTCACGGATAATATCGCCAAGATAATACTCAATCATTTCAAGTGCTATTTTTTCTAACAAAGCTTGAATCGAAGCCGCGTAGTGGATATAAGGGTCGTCAATTTCATCGCCTTTGCGTTTTGGGCCTAAGCGCTTAATGAGTTCTGGTGTGAAGTAATATCCTTTTGACTTTCCATCAGAGCCTGTTTCTTTATAACGTCGCAAACCCACAACATTGACAAGTTTCGTATTAACAATGAGCTCGCCACCTTCAAACTTCATCAAATCCGTTAAATCGTATTTATTTGGGTCGCCATACGGCGCCATGCCCATGACTTTAAACTCACCATCAAGCATATCAAATCCCAAATATTCGGTTATCGCGCCGTACACACCGCCTAAAGAATCTGGGTCATAAAACTCTTTTATTTTATGGATTTTTCCGTTTTCACCATAGCCAAAAAAAGTAGTGGCATATTCGCCTTTACCGTCAATGCCAACGATAGCTGTTTTTTCTTTAAAGCCACTTAAGTGATAAGCGCTAGAAGCATGCGCCAAGTGGTGCTCCACAGGCACAAACTTAGCCTTTGTTAAACCCAATTCTTGCATGAGTTTTATTGATTTATCACGATTGCGACGGAAGCGGCGATTACCGTTAAATATGGCATCTAAAGCACGGTCTGGCGCATACCAATGGCGCTTGGCATAATGCCAGCGCGCATTCGAGCTTAATGGAATTTCCGCATAAGGAAACGCCACAATATCCACTTCTTCAGGTTTCACCCCTGCTTGCTTTAAGCAGAACTTGGCTGCTTCATACGGAAATTTGTTTTTTGCATGCTTATCGCGGATAAAACGCTCTTCTTCCGCCGCTGCAATAATCTTACCATCCATCAATATAGCCGCTGAGGCATCATGCCCTAGCGCACCAGAAAGCCCTAATACAATCATCCTAATACCATCATCAATCTTTAATCTCTTTATTGTCGAGCACACCTGCCTTTTGCAAGAGGGACTGCTCGGGATAAATCACTTTAAATGTTTTCACAAACGCATTATACAGGGATGCATCATCTTTCCAATTTTGCAAAAAGCGTTTCAAATCTTTTATATGTGCTTGTTTGGCACATAAACTAAACCGATGCTGATACATGCTATCCAAATCAATCAACACAGGCTTGGTAGATGACATCTTAATATTAGTGGCTTTCATATCACCGTGCGATATTTTGAGTAGATACAAGCGATAAAACAATAAAACAATTTGTTTCACGGCTTCTGCGCGCTGTTCTTTATTGATAGTCAAGGCAAAATAGGCTTTTACATCTGGCACATCCAGCATTTCACTCACAAAGTAAGCCTTACCGCGAAGCCAACCCATACGCCTTTCCTCTAAAAGCGCTATCGGCTTAGGGGTTGCAATATCGAGCAGAATTAAGCGATGTGCGTTTGACCATGAAATCGCCGCACGACTTTTTCGAAAAAGCCTGCCTATTGCATGACCCATATCTTTGATGTTGTAGCGCTTAATCACAAGATTAGTTTGTCCAACCACCATTGATACCACAGTGCAGGTTTTGCCTTTTTTAAGAACATTAGCAGATGCCATCCAATCATCGTAAATAGATGCATCAAAAGGCAAATCCAAATGACTAAATTGAGCAGAAATTGCTGAAAAGTATTGTTGGCTTTTGCTGACATTCACATCAGAACACTGCCTAAAGACTTTTTGTGTTGCATATGTATTCGCTACTTGCGTACGATGCCATGAAGAAATTCGCATCACTTCCTGAACATCCAATTTCATAACCGCATTAACATGATAGCTTGCTATTAAATCAGCAAGCCAATTGTTAGCATCAATCACATCAAACTTAGAGATAAGCACAGCGAAATTGCGTGTTACTGTCACACTTGTCAGCGGACTAAATTGCCGAATACCATCACCGTCAATTGTGTAAATCAAATCCCCTGCAAGTAAAAAATTTTTCAAATACATATCGGTCTGCAACAAATTGGCACGGTGATGTTGAGCTAAAGTACTCATCAACAAATGCGCAATGCCTAAACGTTTTTGTTGTGTGCTCGATTGCCATACCACCTCTAAATTTTGGGCTTGTGGAATCGCCTCAAAAATAAGTATACAAACACCGTCCACCTCAGCTTGATAAAGTATTTTGGGGCTTGTTATATGATTGTCTAACAAATACTGAGCACCACGTCGATCACGCTCAGCATGTCGTTTAGCGTTTTCTCCTAAAAACAACTTAGCATAGACAGCTTGTTGCTGCCATATTGCCTGACAGACTAAACGCTTATTCGGTACGCGCCTAACAATCTCATTCACTTTTAGTATAGATTGGTTGTCCAACAACAAGCCAAATGGTGCATCGCCTTGGTTCGTCAGAAGAAGCAATATCTTAGTCGATGCTATTGGGTAATTTTCCATAACCCCCATCGACCTATTTGTTTTTCTTGCAGCACTTGCTCTTTAATAAGTATTGGTTTTTCTTTTGCAATAATCCATATTGTTTTTTGCGTGGCTAAAAGAGTTTGTATTTGATTCGCATCTAATGGTCTTACGGGCCTTTGTGCATAAAACGAAACTGCACCATCTCCAGGTTTAGATTGATAGAGAGCTTCTTTAAGTTCCGCACGTTTTACAACCGATTGCACCAATAGTTTAATATCTTCTTTCTCAGCATCTTTTGTAAGATATTGTTCACTAAACAAATAAATAAAGGTCGCAGATATTGCTGCGAACAATATGGGTGTATTCGGCGCTGATAACTTTAGCAATTTTTTTATCGCAAAAGGTCCTAAAAACAGCAAAGGCCAAATCAGAACTTTAGGAAAAGTGAATACTGTTTCCAGTCCATGCTTACGTATACCAAACACAAACAAAACAATGACCGCGATCAGCAAAAGCCAAAACAAAACCCAGTTAAATTGATAAAACTTACCATGGGCAGCATGCATGTAATAACCCACTAAAATAGCAATAGGCGGCAGAAAAAGTAATGCGTATTGCGTTTGTTTGTTAACGGTAAATGTCAGCAAAACAAAGACAACTAATAACCATATTAATGAATAATGCACTATTTTTGGTAAGGAATGGTTTGCATGCTTGCGATGCTGATAACACCAAATACCAGCAGGTATCAGCAACAAACTCCAAGGTGCAAAAAACTCAATGGCATGCGCCAAATACCAATAAACTGGCTGTTGATGCGTACCTGAAATAAACGTTTCATCTACTTGCTTAGAAAAAAACTGTTGCGATATATCTGGCATAGTAAATAAAATCCATGCATACCAAGCAAACGCGCTAATTACAAAAATACATATTCCCAATGGGCTAAACAAACCCTTTACTGATTTTAGTTGCTGAGTTGAAAATGCATATGCAAACAAGGTCAATACTGGAATAGCAATCCCTGCAGGTCCTTTTGTCATAAAGGCCAAACCGATACTTAACATAAACAAATAAGCCATTTTTTTGTTTGCGCTTTGCAACCATTGAAACCCCGCAAAACATGCCAGCGAGATAAAAAACAATAACGTGGCATCTGCTTCCGCACTCCTAAAGTATCGCATCCCCAAAAAACTGGTCGCCATCACAAGCGCGGTGTTAATTGCAACATCAATATTGAGTGCACCTTTCAACCATACCAAAAACAGTAAAGCGCTTAGCAATCCAAATAGCAAAGAGGGTACACGTGCAGCTTGCTCACTCACACCAAATACTTTATAGCTCAACGTGGTTGTCCAATAAGTGAGTGGTGGCTTTTGCAAACGTAGCTCACCATTATAATGTGGTACTAACCAATCTTCTTCAACGACCATTTCACGGGAAGTTTCAGCGATTCTAGCCTCTTGAATTTTATCAATCGCACGCTCGGCAGACCCAAACAAAAAGCCAATTAACAAAATGCTAAGCATTAGGATGCTAGCTCTAACCATATAAACACTTATATTTTTCAACAAAGGTTGAATCATATCAAAATTCTGCGCGTCCACATGGGCTATGTTATGATTTTGGCTATGTTGCGCTTCCTTTTTAAACCTTTGGCTTATCTGCCACTCAGTGCTATCCATGCTTGTGGCGCAATACTTGGTTTACTATTTTTTCATTTATCTGGTCGCGTTCAATCGCTTGTTGATCGCAATTTACAACAGAGTGGTTTGGTGACTGATGAACCTACACGAAAAAAGACAGCATCAATCAATGCAGCAGAATCTGGTAAATCAGTTTTAGAAACATTTGCACTTTGGCAGAAACCCAACCATAAACTACTAGCATATGTACACAATGTACATAACTGGCCTTTGGTTAAAAATGCATTAGCATCAGGCAAAGGCATTATTTTTTTAACGCCACATTTGGGTTGTTTTGAAATCACATCTATTTACTTCGGCTCAAAACATCCAATAACTGTGTTGTATCGCCCACCTAAATTAAAGATTTTACATAAACTTATCGAGCGAGGAAGGCAACGCACTGGTGTCACACTTGCAGAAGCTAATGCTAGCGGTGTGCGTAAACTGATGCAAGCACTCAAACGAGGTGAGGCCATTGGTATTTTACCAGACCAAATTCCTGCCGAAGGTGAAGGTGAATGGGCGAATTTTTTTGGTAAACCGGCTTATACGATGACTCTGGCAAGCAAACTTGCTGAAAAAACGGGTGCTTGTATCATTATGGCTTTTGGTGAGCGTTTGCGAAATGGGCAAGGTTACGACATTCACTTAAGTATTGTCGATTCAATCGCCTCTCCAACTTTATTAAACCAGGCGATAGAGCGCCAAATCGCACAGTGCCCAAGCCAATATTTATGGCAATATGACCGTTATAAAGTCAGACGTCACAGCTTACAGAAAGTGGGCAGTCCAAACATCAAGAATTAATGGCTGATTTTTCTTGTGCTAGACGCTCTTGAAATTTGGCGCTATGAAACTTTTGATGGAGTTTTTGCGCACGCACTTCTACTTGCGCCCAAAATTCAGCTGATTGAGGCAAATAGTGTGTCTTAAATAAATCCCAATCTGTGCTTTGAAAGCCGCTATCCATTGCAGAAAACATCAACCCCGCAATATCTTTCATAACTGATTTTCCTGTTGGTGACTGGCGCTGCAAAACTCTATGCAAATCAATAAGATGCAGATTAAAATTGGCTTGCTCCACATCAGTCTTTTTCATCACAAAATGACAAAGATAAAAATCCCGATGGCATAGTCCAGCCCCGTGAAATTTAGCTGCCAGATGCGCCATCGATTTGATAATCACGGCTTTCAATTCAGGTGCTGGTGGAGTACTTAACCAATCTGCGCAGAACTCCTCTAAAGATATAATCTCTCCCAAGTCTGCAGTCATAACAAAAGACCGTGTGAATGCCGGATTCCAGCCCTGCACTCCATATGCAACTAAAGGTGTTGTCGGTATGCCAATTTCTACCAATTTTTGTATAGCTTGCACCTCGGTCATGGCTCCAATGATAGGTACTTTAAAACTTAGTAGATTTTTAAAAATTTCAGCCCAACCAACACCAACATGTTGTTTGATAAAGTAACTCCTACCACCCAGCTCAAAACGAATGGTTTTGCGTCCAGGCACATCTCTAAACGCTTTGCCTTGAATGTGCATAATAGCTTCAAAGGCATCACCTCTAATTAGCTCACGAATTGAATCAGGAATAGATAAAATTGACTTAGGCATTACGCGCCTTTATTGTTTCCCCGTGTTTCCTATCGGTTCGCGCTAGCTTTTCATTGGACAGTGCTATCAAAACCTCAGCTTCGGCGCTACCGTCATTTGCATCCATAATATTTTTTACATATCGTAACCCTTTGTCTGACCAATCTTGTCGTTGCGCTTCATCAGCTTGGCGCATCAACATCCATTGCGCATTGAAACTATCTTGGTCAAAAGGCACATCGGCTACCAACCCTGCACCAGCTTCGGTCACGTGATAAGCATACCCGCAGCTCGCGCTCACTAACATAGGTGCGCCACAAGCCATACCTTCCAAGATCACTAAACCTGTATTTTCACGATGCGCGGGATGCACGCACACATCAGCACCTTGCATCAAATGTGGAGTATCGGAGCGCCCTTTTGAAATCACTATATGTTGACCCAAACCCAACCTGTTTGCCATTTTTTTAAAATACTTGGGATTGTCTTGGCCAACGGCAACTAAGCGCGTATTGCTCAATAAATGTTTGGGCAAGGCCGCCATAGCTAAAATCGCACGGTCCAGCCCTTTCATTGCAAATCCAGATCCAGTGAGTAAATATACAAAATCATCTGCGTCAAAACCAAACGAATTGCGCAGGTGCGTGCGCATAGCAGCTTTGTCTTGCAATATAAAGCGTTCTGGCGATAAAAAAGGTGGAATATAGTGAAAGCGCTCGGTTTGGGTGCCATACCAGTTGGCAAAATGTGGCATTTGGTCAAGTGAAACCGCGAGTATTTCTGTTTTAGACTCGCTAGCAAAAACGGCTTTTTCTACTGCTGCAAACCAGCGATAACGTGGCAACAAGCGATAAAAACGCCCACGTTGTTGGTGCGCACGTTCGATAAAACAAGGGTCCGCGGCAAAGTGCGCATCTAAGCCAGCCATACGGTTATAGCCAAAAATACAATCAAAATTGTTTTTGTGAATTATGGCAAAGCTTGCATCAATAAAACGTTGATAGCGCATAAAATTAAACCAGCCCGATTGTGGCAAGATATGCACCGCCATACCTAATGGCGACTTTTCATTTGGTAATGGTCCCTGCCAACTCATGGTAAATACTTCTACCGCATGACCACGCTTAATGAGCTCATTGGCGGTGCGCAGCATATCCCGTTGCATGCCACCGAATGGAAAGTACTTAAAGATAATAAAAGCGAATTTCATGACTGAACGAAAGGCTGCATTACAAGATTGAATCCGCGTTTCTTAAAAAAGCTAATTGTATGCGAAAATAATCAGATGAAACGTATTTTGCTAGTTAAAACCTCTTCACTCGGTGATGTGATTCATTGTTTGCCTGTAATCAACGATATTCGTTCGCATTATCCTGACATTCAAATTGATTGGATTGTTGAGGAGAGTTTTGCGGACATTCCACGCATGCATCCACATGTGAATCAAGTCGTTACGGTGGCGATGCGGCGTTGGAAAAAAAACATTTTTAGCTTCAAAAGTTGTTCAGAGATTTCAGCATTTAAAAAAACAATCAAGCAGCATCATTACGATGCGGTGATTGATTGCCAAGGCTTACTTAAAAGTGCGCTCATTACCAAACAAGCGTTAACGACCATAAAAGGCCTAAAGCATGGTTACGATAAAAACTCGATTCGCGAGCCTTTTGCCAGCCAGTTTTATGAAAAAAAGTATGCAATATCGTATCAACAACATGCAGTAACGCGTAACCGCGCGCTTTGTGCGATGAGCTTGGAATACGCAAACCCAACAAACGCACCTGATTACGGCATTGCCGCTACAAAAAATGCGCTTGATTTATCTAAGAATCTAATCCTTGATAATTGCATCATAGCTCTGCATGGCACCAGCCGCGATAGCAAACTTTGGCCTGTTGATTGTTGGGTAAATTTAGGCAAAGGGTTAGCCAAAAAAAACCTAAACCTTGCATTGCCTTGGGCAAGTGATGCAGAGTTTGCGCGCGCTAATCAAATAGCCAGTGCGCTTAATAATGCAACTGTTTTGCCCAAATTAAGCATTGCGCAAATTGCCTCTGTGATTGCTGGCTCAAAAGCGGCAATTGGCGTTGATACTGGGCTGTCACACTTGGCCGCTGCACTTAACATCCCCACTATTGCCATTTATACTGACACCAACCCCGCACTCACGGGCGTGATGGCGGGCGCATTTAAACCTGTGATTAACTTGGGTGGCATAGGCCAAAATCCATCAGTAGAGCAAGTGTTAAATGCACTAACTTCAAGCATTTAATATATATCAACATAGACATATCAACCTAGCAGGCCTGCATGCCTTATAGATAAAGGCTTCCAGAGCATCATTTTTTGCTCGGGGAAGCACATCTATATATTTTCATTAAAATTTTAAAGATTTTTAAAAATTTATACTTGAAATTAAAACGCACAACCCCACATCTTAAATAGTGTTATTTATTTACGTTAAAAATTTTAGGTTTAGAAATATTGGGGAAACACATGTCGCAAGATCAAAACACGCAAAATAGCGAAGAATATCAGCAAGATAATGTTACTGAGCAAACTGCCGAAGAACAAATTGCCGCGCTAGAAACCGCATTAGAAGAAGCCAAAGCAAGCGTACTTTATGTAAAAGCAGAAGGCGAAAATATTCGTCGCCGCGCGATGGATGACATCGACAAAGCGCGTAAATTTGCGCTAGAGAAATTTAGCAATGAGTTATTAGCGGTGAAAGATAGCTTGGACGCAGCTTTAAACGTGGGAAATGCCGATGTTGAAAGCTACAAAAATGGTGTTGAGCTCACTGTTAAGCAATTAAGCGCGGTGTTCGAGAAATTTAATATCGCAGAAATTAGCCCGCTCGGCGAGAAATTTGATCCAAATAAACATCAAGCTATCAGCATGCTAGAAAATAGCGGCGAGCCAAATACAGTGATTAGCGTGCTACAAAAAGGCTATACGCTGAACGAGCGCGTATTGCGCCCTGCGCTTGTGACAGTCGCAAAATAAAATTAACCCTTAGCTAATGTAGGGCTATTGAAATATAAAAAAACATACCCACTTTAGCTTCAAGTTGTTTTAAAACTAAAGTTTAAAAAAAGGAATTTAAATATGGCAAAAATTATTGGTATTGACTTAGGCACGACAAACTCTTGCGTTGCAGTGATGGAAGGTGGCAAACCACGCGTAATTGAAAACGCGGAAGGTACGCGTACAACACCATCTATTATCGCGTATCAAGAAGATGGCGAAATTTTAACTGGCGCGCCAGCAAAGCGCCAAGCGGTGACCAACCCCAAAAATACATTATTTGCGGTGAAACGTTTAATCGGTCGCCGTTTTGATGAAAAAGAAGTACAAAAAGACATTAAGTTAATGCCTTACACCATCGCAAAAGCCGATAACGGCGACGCTTGGGTAGAAGTGCGTGGCCAAAAAATGGCTCCGCCACAAATCTCGGCTGAAGTATTACGCAAAATGAAAAAAACCGCTGAAGATTACTTGGGCGAAGAAGTGACAGAAGCCGTAATTACGGTACCTGCTTACTTTAATGACTCTCAACGTCAAGCGACAAAAGACGCAGGTCGTATTGCTGGTCTAGAAGTAAAACGTATTATTAATGAGCCAACAGCTGCTGCATTAGCGTTTGGTTTAGACAAACAAGAAGGTGACCGCAAAATTGCCGTGTATGACTTGGGCGGAGGTACCTTTGACGTATCGATTATTGAAATCTCTAGCATTGATGGCGAACATCAATTTGAAGTCTTGAGTACCAATGGCGACACGTTCTTAGGTGGTGAAGACTTTGATAACCGTATTATCGACTTTTTAGCCGATGAATTTAAAAAGGAAAATGGTCTAGATTTACGTAACGATTTATTGGCAAAACAGCGTTTGAAAGAAGCGGCTGAAAAAGCAAAAATTGAGCTATCAGGCGCTGCGCAAACTGAAGTAAATTTGCCTTACATTACAGCTGATGCATCTGGCCCTAAACACTTGGTGGTGAAAATCACCCGTGCTAAATTAGAGTCACTTGTGGATGATTTGATTGAGCGTACCATGGCACCATGCCGTACTGCGATTAAAGACGCGGGCGTTTCATTAGACGACATCACCGATGTGATTTTGGTGGGCGGTCAAAGCCGTATGCCAAAAGTGCAAGAAAAAGTAAAAGAAATTTTTGGTAAAGAGCCACGTAAAGACGTAAACCCAGATGAAGCTGTCGCTGTAGGCGCTGCGATTCAAGGTGGTGTGTTGCAAGGTGATGTGAAAGATGTACTTTTACTTGATGTGACACCGTTAAGTTTGGGTATTGAAACATTGGGCGGCGTGATGACGAAACTCATCAAGAAAAACACGACGATCCCGACCAAAGCAGCACAAACTTTTTCAACTGCAGAAGACAATCAAAACGCAGTGACGATTCAAGTGTTACAAGGTGAGCGTGAAATGGCAAGCGCGAATAAATCGCTTGGTCAATTTAACTTAAGTGATATTCCACCATCACCACGCGGTATGCCGCAAATTGAAGTAACGTTTGATATTGATGCCAACGGTATTTTGCATGTTTCTGCAAAAGACAAAGCCACTGGCAAAGAAAACAAAATCACCATTAAAGCGAACTCTGGCTTAAGTGAAGAAGAAATCAAACGCATGGAAGAAGATGCAGCAAGCCACGCAGATGAAGACAAAAAATTGCGTGAATTGGTAGATGCGCGTAATGCCGCTGATGGCATGGTGCACTCAGTTAAAAAATCATTAACTGAGCATGGCGATAAGTTAGATGCTACTGAAAAAGAAGCGATTGAAGCTGCCATTAAAGAGGTAGAAGATGTAATGAAAGATGGCGATAAAGAAACGATTGAAGCTAAAACCAATGCATTGATGGAAGCTTCACAAAAGTTGGGCGAAAAAGTGTATGCTGCACAACAAGCAGAGGCAAACACAGAAAGCGCGCAGCCGAGCAATCAAGGTGAAAAAACCGTTGATGGCGATGTGGTTGATGCAGAGTTTGAAGAAGTGAAAAAAGACTAATGCTGAGCATTAATAATTAGCCTGCGGGACAAGAGCCACGGACATCGTGGCTTTTGTCTATGCTCTAACTTTAAAGCAATTGTATAGACCTAAAGTAATTGGATAAAACATGGCCGCATCAAAAAGAGATTATTACGAAATACTGGGCGTTAATCGAGATGCCTCTGAAGAAGAAATTAAAAAGTCTTATCGCAAATTGGCGATGAAGTATCACCCTGACCGCAACCCAGACAACCCTAAAGCGGAAGAGCAATTTAAAGAAGCCAAAGAAGCGTATGAAACTTTAAGCGACGACCAAAAACGCGCTGCTTATGATCAATATGGCCATGCAGCCTTTGAAAATGGCGGCGGTGGCGCAGGTGGCTTTAGTAGCGCGGGTTTCGGTGATGCATTTGGTGATATTTTTGGTGATATATTCGGCGGCGGACGCACTGGTGGCGGCCAGCGCAATAATGTATATCGTGGTGCAGATTTGCGCTACAACATGGAAATTTCGCTAGAAGATGCTGCCAAAGGTACTGAAACCAAAATAAGAATCCCTGTACAAAGCACATGTGAGACCTGTAAAGGCTCTGGCGCGCGCCCAGGAACACAACCAGTTACGTGTACTACCTGTGGCGGGCATGGCCAAGTGCGCATGCAACAAGGCTTTTTCTCTGTGCAACAAACCTGCCCAAAATGTCATGGTACAGGCAAAATGGTCAAAGACCCCTGCCCCACATGTAACGCTGCTGGTCGTGTAAAGCAAAACAAAACGCTTTCGGTCAAAATCCCAGCAGGTGTGGATGAAGGCGATAGAATTCGCTTAAGTGGCGAAGGCGAAGCGGGCGTGAACGGAGGGCCAACAGGTGACTTGTATGTTGTCGTTCACTTAAAACAACACGAGATTTTCCAACGCGATGGTGGCAATTTACATTGCGAGATGCCGATTAGCTTTACAACCGCGGCCTTGGGTGGCGAGATTGAAGTGCCTACTTTAGATGGCTCGGCCAAAATGAAAATTCCTGCAGAAACTCAAACGGGTGGCGTGTTTAGATTAAAAGGTAAAGGCATTAAACCATTGCGTCAAAGTGAAAGCGGAGATTTAATGGTGCATGTGGTTGTAGAAACCCCAGTAAGACTAACCGAAAAGCAAAAAGAATTATTGCGCGAATTTGATACCAGCACACAAGCTGATGCTGGTAAACACAGCCCAAAAAACAAAAGTTGGGTAGATAAAGCAAAAGACTTTTTTGGTTAATGGTGAACTTAAAAAGCAGCTGAATCTAGCTGCTTTTTTTGTATGATTTTGTAAGTTAAAATTACATTTTTTTACAAAATAGTGGCTGCAACCCGCGCCGATATTACATTTCAGTTACACTGACGCCATCAAACTGAAACATTATTTGCTTAATATGTAATCTCTTTAACAGAAGGAGATTTAAATTATGAATCAAAAGTTCATTAAAAGTGCAACACTTGTTAGCTTGGTTGTAAGCGCATTAGTATTTGGCAGTTTTAAAGCAAATGCTACCGGTTTTCACGAAGGCAACAATAACAACGGTATCGCCGTTTCATCAGACAAGTTTTACCAAGTATTGGCTAAAACGAATATTGAATACCTTGGTTACAACTTCGGTGCGCCAGATGAAATTCAAGCGCTAAAAGATACAACAGGCGCTAAAGTAGGCTATGTGTGGATTTATCGTAATGCTGTGCAAAATGAAGAAAGCAATCAAGATGCGCACTTTGTGATTATCGATGGTAAATTGCAATACGCAACTTTATCTGATGCTTCTTAAGCATTTTAACTTTAGTCAGACACATTAATCTGACCTGAACAAAGCCTGCTTTAGCAGGCTTTTTAGTTTCAATTCGTCATAAGTTAAAAAACTCATCTAAAATGACGTTATGCCACAACATATTTTAATTGTTGAAGATGAGTTAGCGATTGCTGAAACGCTGATTTATGCTTTTAATGAAGCTGGGTTTGCTACATCGCACCATGTATTAGGCCGCGATGCAATTGTAAAGTTAAGCAACAGCCAAATTGATTTTGTGATTTTAGATGTTGGCCTGCCAGACATGACAGGCTTTGATGTCTGTAAAAAGATTCGTGCAATTTCCAACGTACCCATTTTGTTTTTAACAGCGCGTAACCACGAGATTGACCGCATTGTCGGTTTAGAAATTGGTGCGGACGACTATGTCACCAAGCCGTTTAGCCCACGTGAAGTAGTGGCCCGTATCAAAACTATTTTGCGTAGAACCGAGCAAATACACACCAAACAATCTAGCCAGTTTGTAGTGGATGAAATTGCCAACCGCATTTTGTATTGTGGGCAATATTTAGACTTAACGCGTTACGAATTTTTGCTACTCAAAACCCTTGTAAAACAGCCCCAGCGGGTGTATTCACGCGATCAGCTAATGGATTTAGTCTGGGCAAATGCCGAAGACTCGCTAGAGCGCACAGTGGATGCCCATGTAAAAACCCTGCGTGCTAAATTGAGAAAAATTGACGCGGCATGTAGTGCAATTGTGACGCATCGCGGTATGGGATATAGCCTACTCACCTAAAGCATGAAAATAAGCCTTAAAATTTTTCTTGGATATTTTGTACTGGTTGGCCTAGCCGCTTGGTTTGTACTGACTGTTTTTGTGGAGGAAGTGAAGCCTGGTGTACGCCAAGCCATGGAAGATACACTTGTGGACACTGCAAATGTGTTGGCGGAACTCGCAGCAAGTGAAGTTAAAAGCGGCAATATCGATAATGGCAACTTTGCAAAAAGCCTAGCACAATATCAAACCAAAGCAACTAAAGCCAATATTTGGGGAGTGCGCAAACAAACGGCGGATTATCGTATTTATATTACGGATGCCAAAGGCATCGTGATATTCGATTCTGCTAATTTGGCGCTTGGGCAAGATTACTCAAAATGGAATGACGTTTATCTGACATTACGTGGCAAATACGGTGTGCGCTCTAGCCTTGCGATTGCAGGCGATAAGAATAGCGACACCATCATGTATATTGCCGCGCCAATTCGTAGCGAAAATCAAATTATCGGTAGCCTTACAGTTGCCAAGCCCAATCGTACCGTGTTGCCTTTTATCGAGCGCGCACAAGCTAAAATTATCCGTTGGGGTGCGTTGTTATTTGTATTATCACTGGCTATTGGAGCGTTATTTACTTGGCGATTTACCCGTAAAATCAACCAGTTGCGTGAGTATGCCGTGCTTGTTGCCAAAGGCGAAAAAGCCACTGCACCAAACTCTAGCAACGATGAGCTGGCCGAGCTCGCGATCGCAATGCAGACCATGCGCTCTGAACTAGATGGCAAGCAATATGTGCAAGAAAACGTGCAGCATTTAACGCACGAACTTAAAAGCCCTATTACAGCGATTCAAGCGAGTTTAGAACTGATTTCACCCAGCATACCAAACCAAGACCAAGAACGTTTTTTAGCACAAATTAAAACACAGGCTGACCGCGTGCAAACGATTATTCAAAACATGTTGGGCCTAGCGAGTTTAGAGCATCAACAACAATTACAACATTCTACTGAAATTCACCTAAATGCATTGATTAATGCGCAAATTCAGCACATCCAAGACAAAGCTAGTAAACTTAATATTGCCTTTAAGTTTCCTGAAACCTTACCTATGCACATGAAAGGCGATGCGTTTCTGCTAGGGCAAGCCATTTATAATTTGTTAGAAAATGCGTTGGATTTTAGTCCTACCAATAGCGTAATTAACGTGCAACTGCTTGACTACCAAACTTACCTTCAAATTAGCGTACGAGACGCCGGTGTAGGCGTTCCAGACTATGCGATTGATAAAGTATTTGATAAATTTTACTCATTGCCTAGACCCAGCACAAACCTTAAAAGTACGGGTCTAGGGCTCAACTTTGTGCGAGAGGTTGCAAAACTACATGGAGGCAGTATTACCCTACAAAATCACGAATGGGGCGGTGCAGAAGCCGTACTCACACTGCCAAAAACTTAATTTTATTTTATACTTAACTCACTTTTGACCTCAATTTTTATTGAGCCACCACTTCACACTCACTTCACACAAACACATCACCCCTTCTTATTCACCCAATATTCTGCTAACTCCTAACAATTAAGGGGTTAATCATGAATCGGTCATTTATCATAAAAGTTGTTGGCATGCTGGCGCTTATCACGCTAATGTCGATTGCAGTCAGCTACGTTAATGGGATTATTTTAGAGCGCCAACAACGGCAAAATGAGGTAAAAGCAGATATCGCCAGAAGCTCTGCAGGCGAGCAAACGCTAGTAGGCCCTGTATTGGTGATTCCCTATATTGAAGAATTTACCGAAACCATCACTGAGAACGGCATTAAAAAAACTGAAAACAAGCGTGAACATCGTAAGGCGGTTATTTTGCCAGACCAGCTCAGTTTAGCAGGTGGCTTTAGTAATGAATTTAAAAAACTCGGCATCTATAAAGCCTTAACTTACCAACTTGGCGGAAATATTAAAGGGAGTTTTAATATCCCTGCTGATATTAAACTCACCGCATATCACAATAACAGCAGCTTAAGCATGCAGCCAGCTTATTTAAGCATGGGCATTAGTGACCCGCGCGGCATCACTAGCCGACCCAGCATTACTTGGGGTAAGCAAATCCTAGCGTTTGAGCAAGGTAGCCAATTAAAAGCACTTGGCAACGGTATTCATGCGCCCATTGGTTTGTTGCAGTATGCTGTTGCAACAAATATTGATTTTGAAATAGTGCTTAACTTACGCGGTACCGAGCAATTTAACTTTGCGCCAATTGCGGGCAATAACACCATTGCCTTGCAATCGAGCTGGCAGCACCCGCACTTTGGCGGCAGTTTTCTGCCAGAGGCAAGCTCGCAAACTATTAATACAAAAGGTTTTAGCGCCAAATGGGCAGTGTCATCGCTTTCTAGCAACAACCAAGCGGCATTTTTAAACCAATTAACGGGCGAGCATAACCAAGCGTTAGAATCCCTTAATATCGGCTTTGTAGAGCCAATTAATGTCTATAGCCAATCAGATCGCGCGACAAAATACGGCTTATTATTCATCGGCTTAACATTCGCTGGCTTCTTTATTTTCGAGATTTTAAAAAATCTACGTATACACCCCGCGCAATACGCTCTGGTGGGGTTATCCATGGCGATGTTCTACTTGTTACTCGTCTCGCTCGCTGAGCAAATTGGTTTTGCTAGTGCCTATTTAAGTGCCAGTGCTGCCTGCGTTGTGTTGCTGGGCTATTACCTAAGTTATGTGCTACAAAGCAAAATCAACGGTATCGTCTTTGCAAGCTTGCTCACTGCTTTGTATGGTGCTCTGTACGCAATTTTACAATCAGAAGATAACGCCTTACTCATGGGCTCATTGCTTGTATTTGGCTTACTGGCTTTGGTGATGGTGATTACGCGTAAAGTGGATTGGTACCAAATCAGCAGTAAAGAGCTACCAAAAAACCCAGCGATGTATGACATCGTATAAACATGGAATAGTGAACAATGAAAAAGCGTACACTCTTCATATTCACTTGCGTACTCGCGCTCGGGCTGTTATTGCCCGTACGCGGGGTTGTGCCAGTGCAAAATGCGACTAACAAAGACTGGAATCCTTACAGCTACTGGTATTTTCCGTGGGGTAAATCAGGCGTGCATAAAGGCATTGATATATTTGCAAAAGCTGGCACGCCTGTACTTGCTAGCACCAGCGGCTTAGTGCTGTTTAAAGGCAATTTCGAGCTGGGCGGCAATGTGGTGGCTGTGTTAGGGCCAAAGTGGCGTTTATTCTATTACGCCCACTTGCAAAAAACCAACGTGCATTTTTTAGATTGGGTGAATCAAGGGGAAGCGATTGGACGCGTTGGCACCACAGGCAACGCGGCTGGCAAGCCCGCTCATTTACATTTTAGTGTAATGTCGCTGATACCCAACCCTGCAGAAATCACCACCGAAACACAAGGTTGGAAGCGCATGTTTTATGTGAACCCAGCGCGCACATTTTAATTATGTGAATCAAGCACTGATTCAAAAAACCTGCCCTGTTGGCCGCATGGGTATTGGCTTACAGGGCACCTTTTTTAAGCACTTAAAAAATTTAATATCGTTTTTAATTCTTCTGTCGCATCGCTAAAATCTTCATACGTTTTGCCAGCGGTTCTAGCGTACCAATAGTTGCTGTTCCATACATCACCTTCAATTTTGTGTAATACCGCATGTATCCAGTTGGCGGTAGTGTCTGAATTGTCTTGCGCAATATTGTGTGATTGATTCCAATCACCATCTAGAGCGGCCTGGACAGCTTGGATAAGCGCTTCCTTATTCATCAAAAAATCCTCTCTTTTGACTTCTGGGTAAGTTTTTTAATTGCGCCTCGGCAATACTTGCTGCCGATCTATCAGGATAGGTTTTAGACGCTAATATTTTAACTGGCGGGTTGGCGCGAGTATATCGTGCTCCCTTACCTGCTAGATGTGCGGCAAAGCGTGAGGGTAAATCGTTGGTAATACCTGCGTAATAGGCGCCGTTATTGCATTCTAGCAAGTACAAAAACCAGCAATTATCTTGGATACTCAATACTACCTTTTTGGATAAATTCTATCTTATACCCATCTGGGTCTTCGATAAACGCAATGATTATCGTGCCATGCTTCATCGGTCCCGCTTCGCGCACCACCTTGCCGCCTTCAGATTTCACCAAGTCACAGGCTTTGTAAGCATCATCCACCTCAATCGCCATGTGTCCATATGCCCCGCCCATCTCATAGCTGGTTTTGCCATAATTGTATGTAAGCTCTAGCACGGTGTTGTCGTACTCGTTACCATAACCCACAAACGCGAGCGTAAATTCGCCATCGGGATAATCTGAAGTGCGCAGTAACTTCATGCCCAACACATTGGTATAAAAATCAATCGAGCGCTTTAAATCGCCCACTCGGAGCATAGTATGTAAAACTCTCATTTATATTTCCTTTTTGATGATTCGATAATATTTATTAAGCAATTGTTCTTTCGTTTCAACCACATCTGGGTTAAGCGGAATGCAATCAACAGGGCATACTTCTACACATTGCGGGGTATCAAAATGTCCAACACACTCGGTACATAAGTTGGGGTTGATTTCGTAAATTTCTTGACCTTGATAAATCGCACCGTTTGGGCATTCGGGCTCGCAAACGTCGCAATTAATGCACTCATCGGTAATCATCAAACTCATTTGAACTAATCTTTATCTAATTTATTCATTATTGCCGCTTTCACAGTGGGTGAAACAAACTGCGTCACATCACCATCCAGCATCGCAACCTCGCGCACTAAGGTAGAAGATACAAACATATATTGCTCGGCAGGCGTTAAAAATAAAGTTTCAAGCTTAGGATAAATTTTGCGATTCATACCAGCCAATTGAAATTCATATTCAAAATCACTGGCAGCGCGTAAGCCACGTATGACGATTTGCGCACCTTGTTCGCTGACAAACTTCATCAACAAACCGCTAAAGCCGACTACTTTGACATTATCTGCTTCTTTAAAAACGCTTTGCGCGAGCGAAACCCGCTCTTCTAAACTAAATAACGTGCGCTTATTGGTGCTACCTGCCACGGCTACAATCACTTCATCAAACAAATTAGCTGCGCGACGCACAATATCTTCATGCCCCAAAGTAATCGGGTCAAAGGTGCCAGGATAAACTGCAATGCGGTTTTTGCTCATATTCAATTTCCTCTTTTAGGCGAATTACTGCTTTACGCGGTGCTCGCAATCTCGCCGTACGACCACGTACTGTCTCGATTTCTGCGCGCCGTGCGCCTTGTACTTCATCCTAAAAAATAGAAAATTTTAGGCTTAAGCACATTTTAACAAATGAAAATAAACGTTGCCTGCTTTATTTTGTTTTATCACTTCCCAATTTTCATCTGATTTTATCTCATACTCTGCTTCTGCATATACCACCCCATTTTCAGTAAGATGCTGATTTAAAATGGGTAATATTTTATCTAACAAAGCTTTTTTATAAGGTGGGTCACAAAAAATTACATCAAACTTTTGCGTATTGTGTGCTAAAAACTGCATTGCATCTTGATTCAATATTTGGCAATTCTCAGCTTTTAACAAAGATTGATTTTGCGTTAAAGATTGGTAGGCCGCGCGAGCGTTTTCTACCATGGTGACATGTTTCGCATTACGCGAAAGCGCCTCAAACCCAAACGCACCTGTACCTGCAAATAAATCTAGGCATGTTTTGCCTGTTAAGTCCTGCTCCAACCAATTAAACACCGTAATGCGCACGCGCTCTGGGGTGGGGCGTAAACCTTCTACATCGGGGAACTTTAGTAAGCGACTACGCCAAACCCCCGCATTGATGCGGACTTGATTGGTTTTGCTCGATTTAGACGGAAATGATTTTGGCAAAATAAAGCTGACGCAGTGGAAAGTTTTATTTTACCCCAAAGTGACTTAGTGCCGTATCACTAATCTGGTTAGCTACTCTGCACCAACGACTACTGTTGCAAAGGTTTCAGGTTTCACTCTGCGCTTAAATGCATCTTTAATTTGGCGACTAGTCACTTTAGCGATTTCTTTATTAAAATCATCTAAATATGTCATCGGCAACTTATAAAAACCAATCACGCTTATATAATCTAAAATCTTGCCATTGCTATCTATCCGCATTGGAAAGCCGCCAATCAGATTATCTTTTGCCGCTTTAAGCTCTTTTTCTGTTGGCCCGTTTTGTACATATTTGGCAAGTGTTTCGTTAACTACTTTCATCGCTTCATCTGCTTGCTCTTTTTTAGTTTGCAAACCAATTTGAAACGGCCCTAACTCAGCCATCGGCAAAAAGTAGCTATACACGCTATACACCAAGCCGCGTTTTTCTCGTACTTCTTCGGTTAAGCGTGATACAAATCCACCACCACCTAAAATGTAATTGCCAACGTATAAGGGAAAATAATCTGCATCACCACGCTTTATGCCTGGTGCGCCCATTAAAATATGCGCTTGCGATGCTGGGTGCTTAATATTTTGCAAGTTTGAGGCTTGAGGTAATTTCACTTCTGCAATTTTAGCAACTGCAGGCGTTTGTGGTAATCCGCTTGATACAGCCTCTGCAATGCTGCGCGCTTGGCTCTCGGTCATATCGCCAATTAATGCAATTACCGCACTTTTGGCAGAGTAATAGGTATTATAAAACTTTACTAAGTCATCGCGTTTCAATGCGGTAATTGTTTCTATCTCACCATTTTCATCTAAACCGTAAGGGTGATTTGGATACAAAGCCTGCATAAAAGCTTTGTCTGAAATGCTCTCTGGTTGAGTGGCAGATTCATTAATACCCGCGATAATGCGCGTTTTTTCACGCGTTAAAATCGCTTCTGGAAAATCTGGTTTATGCAAAATTTTATTGAATGTTTCTAATGCGGTGGTTTGCTCACTTGTGAGTGTGCGCAACTTAAATGCAGCTCTATCGTTATCTAAATCACCGCCCAGATTTGCGCCAATATCAGCAAATTTGTTAGTAATCACTTCTTCGTTCATGCCGTCTGCACCTAACGTCATCATATAACGCGTCACACCTGCTACACCTGATGTTTGCTTGGTATCTCGCGCATTTCCTGCCGGAAAATTCACACTCATATCAATAATAGGCAGGTCGTGATTTTCAACAAAATAAACTTCGGAACCACTGCTGGTTTGCCAATGCTGAATCTTCACGGCGGCGTGTGCATTGAAGACGATTAAACTCAATACTAATGTAAATACAAATTGCAATTTTTTCATGCTAAAACCTTAAAATGGATTCCCGCTTTCGCGGAAATGACGGCTAAAAAATCATTTTCTAACTATATAAACTTAAGTTCACCATTAAAAATGCAAACCTTTAAGTCAGGCTAGGCGCGCGATAACTTCGTGTACGTTTTTGTACACAAGGTATTGCTCAATAACGTATGAAGACAAGATTCGCATTTATATTTTAATGTTGATGCGGTTTGCCAACCGGCTTCGCATTCGGATCTATCGGTTGCGGGTCAAGCGTTGCAACGGTTAAATTATCTTTAACTAGATATTTTTTTGCGACCGCTTGAATTTGCTCTGATGTTACCGTTTTTAATTTCTCTGGGTATTCTTTTAATAATCGCCAGCTATAGCCCATGGTTTCAAGCTGCCCAATTTGCATGGCTTGATAAAACATCGAATCGCGCTGATACACATCGGCCGCAATCACAGAGGCTTTTACACGATTTAACTCTTGCTGTGTCACTCCAGCAGTTTTAATGAGCTCGATTTGTGCCAACAAAGCCCCTTCGAGTTCTGTAACTGTTTTGCCTTCTGCTGGTGTGCCCACAAGCTCAAATAATGACTGTTGACCTCGCGATGTGGTGTCGTACCCTGCGCCCACATCTACTGCCAATGAGGTCTCGCGAACTAGCTTTTGGTTTAAGCGTGCTGAGTCATTTCCGCTTAAAACTCCTGCTAATACTTCAAGTGCATAAGGCTCCCATTCTGGAGTCTCTGACTTGCTATTTGGCAAGGTAGGCACATGAAAACCCATAACCAAATATGGTAATTTACCAGGCGCTTTTACCACTGCGCGACGCTCACCAATTTGCGCGGGTTCAATCTGCGGCTTGCGCGCTGGCAATGCACGTGACTTAATTGGCCCAAAGTATTGTTTAGCCAGTTTTAACACCTCTGCCGCCTTAACATCTCCCACCACTACAATAATTGCATTATTAGGCGTGTACCAATTTTTGTACCACTCACGCGCGTCTGCAGCCGTCATATTTTCTAGGTCATTCATATGGCCTACCACTGGCCTTGCATATGGGTGCGCTCTAAATGCAATTGCCTGAAATTGTTCATTCACTTTCGATTGTGGTTTGTCTTCGGTGCGCCAACGGCGCTCTTCCATCACCACTTTGATTTCTTTGGCAAACTCTTCATCGGTGATTCGTAGATTTGCCATGCGGTCAGCTTCTAGTTTGAATGAGAGCGGTAATTTTGATTTTTCTAACTGCTGAAAATAACAAGTGAAATCTTGACCGGTAAACGCATTCTCTTTACCGCCTGCGGCCGCAATCATGCGAGAAAATTGCCCCGGTTTGTATTTTTTTGTGCCCTTAAACATCATATGTTCTAACAAATGCGCGACACCCGTTTTGCCATTTACTTCGTCTAGCGCGCCTGCACGATACCAAACTTGCGAAACGACTACTGGTGAACGATGGTCTTCTTGCACCACAAGTTTTAAGCCATTACTAAGCTTAAATTCTTGAATTTCTGCAAAGGCGATGGCTGGTAACGCACTTAACACAAGTAAGGCAAATTTAATTTTTTTGTTTAACACGAAAATACTTTCTAGAAATATTTAGAACGAATAGAAATATTTATAATTAAGCGATATCAAATCTTAAGTTGATATTCAATCACAAATCGCAAAAAATAGGACATATGGCATATTTGTTTAGTTCATATGCGCTTGTTTATTTAGATTCTTGATAGCACACACGCAAGTTTACGACTAAAATAGCATTTATGAGTATTTTTAAGCTGTTTTTCAATATTTTAAGTCACCATGTTTAATATTTTTAAGAAAAAATCTGAAGAAGCTATAACTCCAAAAGCCGAAACTGCGCCCGCTGAAGTATCAGCGCAAACAACCGTAGCACCAATTGAATCTTCTGAGAAAATTAGTTTTACCGAACGCCTTAAAAAAGGACTCGCTAAAACACGCAGCCAATTAGGTGCGCAACTCAATAGTTTATTTGGTGGCGGCAAAATCGATGCAGAAACCTATGAAGAGCTAGAAACGATTTTAATTACTTCTGACATTGGTGTGAGTGCAACGCAAAAACTGCTCGATAACTTAAAAAAACGTGTTAAGCATGAAAATTTAGAAGATACAAGCGCACTTAAACAAGCATTAAAAGCTGAGTTATTATCTGCACTATCACCTTTAGAAATCCCTCTGCAAACCAATAGCCACGCCCCTTTTGTGATTATGCTTGCAGGTGTTAATGGCGCAGGCAAAACCACAACGATAGGCAAACTCGCAAAACTATTCCAATCGCAAGGTAAAAGCGTATTGATTGCTGCTGGCGACACTTTTAGAGCAGCGGCGCGCGAGCAATTGCAAGTGTGGGGCGAGCGTAACAATGTGCATGTGATTGCCAGTGAAGGCGGCGATCCCGCCGCGGTGATTTTTGATGCAGTGAACTCTGCCATTGCAAAAAAAATTGACATTGTGATTGCGGATACGGCGGGCCGCTTGCCCACGCAAATACACCTAATGGATGAAATAAAGAAAGTGCAACGCGTGATTGGCAAAGCGTATGCTGGTGCACCGCATGAGATTTTATTGGTGATTGATGCAAATACTGGCCAAAACGCAGTGAGTCAGGTGAAAGCATTTGATGATGCGCTTGGTATTACAGGTTTAGTGTTAAGTAAATTAGATGGCTCAGCAAAAGGTGGTGTGATTGCGGCGATTGCACATGAAACCGAATCTAGGTCACGGCCTATTCCTATCCGATTTATTGGCATTGGCGAAGCGATTGATGACTTGCGGCCATTTAGTGCAGCAGATTTTGTAGATGCATTATTTGATGCTTAATTTATTTCCAATTATGCAAATATCACAGTACATACCAAAATACATTGCCTGCAAGCCTTATGGATAGTGCTTTCCAGGGCATCAGTTTTCGCTCGGTGTTTCTAATCGCACAATTCACAACATATTAAAGGCAAGGTTTTAGCGCTATAATCTAACTCATGATTTCTTTTGATAATGTCACTAAACGTTACCCTGGCAGCCATGAGGCGCTTACTAACGTGAGCTTTACAATTAATCAGGGCGAGCTTGTGTATGTGACAGGGCATTCTGGTGCAGGCAAAAGTACCTTGCTAAAACTGATGGCGGCGATTGAGCGACCAACCACAGGCACTGTGCTCATTAATAATCAAAATGTGAGCAAACTTAAATCTGGCACGCTTCCTTATGTGCGCCGAAAGTTTGGTTTAGTGTTTCAAGACCATAAACTTTTATATGATAGAAACTGCTATCACAATGTCGCCCTACCTTTATCAATAAACGGAATCACTGGCCAAGATGCTGGCAAACGCATTCGCGCAGCGCTCGACAAAGTGGGCTTGCTGGATAAAGAAAAAGCCATGCCGATTACACTTTCAGGCGGCGAGCAACAACGTCTGGCAATCGCGCGGGCAGTAGTTTCTAGGCCATCGATATTAATTGCAGATGAACCAACAGGCAACTTAGATAGAGTGTATGCCGCAGATATTCTGCAATTGTTTAACGCCTTTCAGCAAGTAGGTGTCACCGTAATTATTGCAACGCACGATGCGCTCGGCAATAGCCAAAATGAACATGTCAGCAGCAAAATTCTGCACTTAAACCAAGGAAGACTTGTAAAAGCTGAGGTCGCGGCATGAAATCTTGGCTAACACAACACACGCAAGCACTAAAACTGGTGTTGCGCCGTTTTAAGGCCAACCTACTCAATACCTTGTTTATTTGCCTTGCAATCGGCGTTACGCTTGCCCTGCCTAGCATCATGTACACGGTGTTAAGTAGCTTAAGTGGGTTGGCTAACAACGTAAAAAGCGAATCTCAAATCAGTGTATTTTTAAGCGCAGACCAAGCGAGCGGCACTGCAACCTCCATTAAAGCGGCGCTAGAAAAAAATGCGGTGGTAAAATCATTTAAGTTTGTTTCTAAAGAAGATGCGCTAAAACAATTAGAAACTGCTACAGCAAATAATAATGTGCTGAGCTCACTTGAACAAAACCCACTGCCAGATGCATTTTTTATTGCGCCAAAAAATTTAGATGCTGCTTCTGTAGAAAGCTTAAAAAACGAATTAGCCAAGTTAGAAGGCATTGAAGAAATTGTGGTGGATGGCGCTTGGATTAAACGGCTCAATTACCTAATATTGATTGGGCAAAAAGCGATGGTGATTATTACGAGTCTGCTTGGTTTTGCGCTTGTTGCAGTCATAGGCAACACCATACGTATGCAAATTTTAACCCAGCAAGCAGAAATTGAATTAAGCCAATTAATCGGTGCGACAAAAAGCTTTATTCGTCGGCCGTTTTTATATTTAGGTGCGCTCTATGGCTTAATAGGTGGTTTGTTTGCGTTATTAATTACCTATGCAGTGATTTCTGTTTTTAATCAATCGCTTAATACGCTAGCACGTGAATATCAAACTGACTTTTCAATTAACTTACCTGACATTACAAGTGGATCAGTAGTATGTTTGTTATCGCTTATCGTTGGGCTTGTCTCTGCTTATTTTGCGGTTTCAAAATCGTTATTTAAAAATATCAATTAATGCATTCAAACTAATTCTTCGAAAGCTCTTTGGCTTATTGTTATAAATAAAGCGTTAAAACCGTTTCTTTCTGTCATTAAATGTGCATAGTTAATCGGTAAAATATTTAGCATTAATGTTCTCTGCCATTAAAGTCGTTTACAGCTGTCTTATATAAATCAATAAGTTAGAAAAGTATTAAAATCCAATAAAGTCGTTTACAAGTTATACCTTAACCAGCAACCAGCTTGGTTGTAATTACAATTAAGTTGTTTACATCGAAACATCAGCTCAAAATGAATAAACGAGTCTTACTTTATCTAATTATCGAATGCGTAATTTGGGGGTGTGAGTTCAACTGATCAACGCAACACGTTATTCTTATGAAAAAGGAAGAGGTGTTGAAAAATGAAACAAAGACCAAGGATTTATTATAGTAATGAGCAAAAAGCCATCATGTGGGATCGTTGGCAA
>Ga0247833_1001616_pt1 | contig 35953 bp, 32 predicted proteins | sample LaCruzMarch2015__7_FD_187117 | JGI IMG/M metagenome (GOLD analysis project Ga0247833, IMG submission 187117) | Freshwater microbial communities from meromictic Lake La Cruz, Castile-La Mancha, Spain - LaCruzMarch2015_8m | ecosystem: Environmental > Aquatic > Freshwater > Lake | place: Spain... | reverse complement strand
TTTAAATTGTTTGTTTGTTTATTTTAAATTGTTTGTTTGTTTATTTTAAATTGTTTGTTTGTTTATTTTAAATTGTTTGTTTGTTTATTTTAAATTGTTTGTTTGTTTATTTTAAATTGTTTGTTTGTTTATTTTTTATTTTTTCAAATAACTCACGCACTTCATTTGATAAATCTGGCAACCGAATCAATTCATAGTTCTTCTCTTCTGCATCCGGATGCAAACGAACCAAGTATAAATCTTTCACTTTCTTACCATATTTATCTTCTAAAATAACTTTATAAGTATTCAATTGCAAAGCATAATGCCAGAAATTAGAGTCTGGTAAATGACACAACTCGGGAGGCAAAGCAAATTTATTCCAGTTATTGATTCGTGTTATATTTTTCGCTCTTTTCCAGTCATAAATTGACAATGTGCCGTCGTCATTTTCATAAATCATATCAACTGAACCAGAAATCTTTACATCTTCATGATAAATTATCCATTCTGTTCTGTAAGGCTTCAACTCTGGAAAATCATTTACAAAGTTTATAAAATACTGCCATTCAATTGCTCTTGATTCGTGACTCGTTTTGTACTGACTCATGTATAAATTATATAAATGCTCGTGTTTATAGCCGACTGGCAACAACTTTTCATTCATAAAGCATTCAATTTCAAAATGTAAATCTGTACCCGCACTAGTAACACCGGTATTATTTGAATACCAAAGTGTCTTTATTTGTTCTGGTGTCATATTCCAATATTTATGTCCTTCTTTCCAACCTTTACTTTTCATCATAGTACCAATAATAGCATCCGCATCAAATTTTGGAAAATGAGTATGATTCCATGTAGTTACAGAGGTATATTTTATTTCGGGTTCAAAACTGATGATGTATTTATGTCCCTCTTCAAAGAACTGAATACAAACATCTCTTTGATCAGCGTTTCTAACGGATAATACTGGTTGTAAAGTAGGCTTCATAATAAATAATTGTATCATCTATTTATTATGATTAAAAGTTATCAATTTTTTTAATCCACCTTTTCCACCTTTAGGAAAGGTGGAGCCAAATCTACCGAGATAAGGCTTGTATGAGTGAAGTGGATGAAGTTTTGATCAACTTTTTATAAAAGTTGAATACCTATTTTGATCAACTTTTTATAAAAGTTGAATTAAAGGGCCATTTTTTAATAACTTCATTATTATGTTCAAACAAGAATTCACATATTTTCATAATTTTTATGAATAATACTGATTCAAACAGCATGCTAGATAGAACTTCAATATCTTTTTCAACTTCTAATAATTTTTCTTCGTTATAATTCACATTACAAATATTATTCATTTCTTCTCCAAAATTATGTATATTCAGAAAATTTTTCGTAAATAAAAGTTCCTCTTTTCTGGTAGTATAAAAATCTAATAAATAATTGCGAAATTTTTGTTTAATAACTTCATTTTCTACATAGGTACAAAGTTTATTACTGCATTTTGTTTTTTTTACCCATACTTTTTTGGATACAACTGACCTTTTTTCATAACCTTCTATGTTTACCATAATACTATTCGTTTCTATGTTTACTAATTTATGAAAATATATCTCTTCATTACATTTATTATGAATTAAACTAGAGATACCAAATGCATTAAATAACACACACGCATATTTAATAACATTATCAAATTCAAAATTAGGTTTTTGATTAAATTCATTTGGTGTAAAATATGTAATATCATATTCATTCATGCGTATATTACTTATAATATCATACCCAATAGTAGTACATTTATTAACTTGAATACGTTGTACATTCATAGTTCTAATTGAATTTTGTAAATCTTGTATTTTACTAAAATTTTCACGAATCGTCTCTTTTGATTGTAATACTTTTTCTATACACCATTGCAAATAAGCAGTTTTATCAGAAATATTAACTATACCCATTTCTTTTTTATAAACTTCAGTAGGCTCTATAAACATAGAAGTAGGTTTACCATTAATTATATGAAAAAACACCTTTTCCGGTTTAAATGGCGCAAATTTTTCAATGACATTTAACTTTTCTATTAAAATTTCATATCTATTTTCTTTTGTTAATTCCGCATTATATTCTTTAAAAATCATTTCTTTAATTTCATCATGATCTAACCATTCATTTGGATGAACTAACTTGTAAATAGAAAAATATTTTAGTTCTTTTTCATATTCATCACGATTTTCATTATGTTTTTGTCTCTGTAAATGAGCCTTATGATGCGATAATTGGTCGGGTTTTGTGTTGCATATAGAACAGAAATAACGGGTATTCATCTAATATAACTTATAACTTATAACTTTTTGTTTAAGTCCTTTTTTACCTTTAAATCCACCTTTAAATCCACCTTTAAATCCACCTTTAAATCCACCTTTCTTAAAGGTGGAGCCAAAATAGCAGCCAAAATAGCAACCAAAATAGCAGCAAAAATAGTTAAATTTGGCTCCACCTTTCTTAAAGGTGGATAAAAACAATTTACACCCTTGAAGATTTAAAATGGGACAAAACCCACTAAAAATCAACAAGGTTTGCCTATTTCAAGGCATGTAAATTTTGGTTTTACTGGCTCGTCTAAACCAGTTGAAGTATTCTTGCTTCTTGATAAATAATTAGGTCTTTCTTTATTATTTACCGCATTATAAGCAATTTTATAAATATTTGTTGCACCATTAACATCTCTATTCCAATAACCGCATCCGTTTTTACAACAAATCAGTCCATGAACTAAAACATTACCGCTTCTAAATGGTTTGGGATTTTCCCTAACCATCGTTTTTTTACAAATACCTATTTCACATTTGGAACATCTACACGATGTCCTGAATTCATCTACTAAATATGTTTGAAATCCTGCTTTTCTAAACAAAGTTCGCATTCCTTTCCCTTTGGTTGCTTCTTTGAATTTTATATGTTGTTTCTGTTCGTAATCACCAAAACACACAACAACATCTTTTTCATTACCAAAAATGCGTTTGAAATTGTTAATCATTTTTTGTTCGCTTTTCTTGGTATTTCTATAACTTTGTAATCGTAATTTCCTGAAAATATATTTTTCGTAAAACGCAAATAATAACCCATTTATTTCACTCTTCTTTTGGATATATTCCTTGAATTTTGTTATGTTAAGTGATTTTTTGTTTAGTTTAGATAATTCAGTTTCCCATTCTATAATTGTTTTGCCATTAATTTTTTCCTTTTTTAATTCCAATTGAATTTTTGAATACTTCTTTTTCTTGGTTTCTTTTCTGCGTTGGTCTTGTGAATATCTAAACTTTTTTGCTTCTTTATTATCAGCATCTACACAATAAATTAAATCACATAACCCAGGGTCTATACCCACTATTTTTTTATTTTGTAAATGTGTATAATCGGTTAGTTCATCAATATATGTTTCACACGATAATCCTTTTTTAATCATCGGTAGCCGTTTTCCTATTAAATCCTTACGCAATAACAACAAAGTGCAACTTATTCCATCTGTTTCTATCATATGGTGAAATTCATAATATTTTTTATGAAACATCTTTCGTTCGGTTCTAAAAAAGAACTCCCATATTTTATCTTCGTTTCGTTTCAAATTTCCTTTTGTTAAATATTCGCTTTTAATTCCTTGTTTTTTCGTCATAAGAAGATGAACTAATGTAGTTGTATCTAATCTTATATGTTTTGGTATTATTTCACTACGCATAGGAAATACATTACTAATTGTTTGTTCTTCTTTTTCAACTTGTTTCATCATAACAATCATACAAGGAAAATAATCAAAAGGACTACACATTAAATCATAAACAATATTATTCTTTTTATATGTAGATTTATTTGGCGTAATAAATTGTTTTTGTTGGTTTATCCAAATATGATACATGGTATGTGATTTATAATTTTTAGAACCTTCGGTAACATTCAATAAATCGGTTTTGATTTTTCTTAATTGAGTACATAAATTATTTACTCGTTGTTCTTTTTCTTTTTGTGTAATATTCATTTTTCTTATTTTATTTACAATAAATTTCTTTTTCCAAACAACATTAACATATCTTTCAACATATTCTACATAATGAAATTTGATGTTATTTTCGTACATCGTAAGAATATCAATAGTAAGATAATCTAAAATTGTATTCATATGTGTATAATCCAAGTTTTCGTTTTGAATAAGTTGTTGAAAATCGGTTTTGTAAAATGATGTTAGTGTATCTTTGAGTTCTTTAATTTCCTTTTTAGGTGGTCTTCCAGTTGCTTTTTCATTACACAATATTTTCATACAAGAATTAATAAATTCGTCATTTATAATTGGTAGTTTATTATGCTTATCATAATGGTCTAATAAAAATAGTTTCATAAACATTAAAGTTTGAATAACGATTTTATTACACTTAATCACGGCATTTGTAATTTTAGGTAAATTAATGTCAGGATGTTTCAAGACACTTTTTAAGGAGGTTTTAATTCCTTTGAAAAAGTCGGTAGGCGGATTTACTTCTTTTTCCATCCCTTATAATATTCCTAAATATTTTATTTTAAGTAGTTTAACGAATTAATTATAAAATTGAAATAAAAAATTGATTTAAAATAATTATAACATATTTGTAATAACTACCTAAAATGACATCATCAAAAGCATTATATTCTTATTTTGAAGGTAATGGTGGATTACATCCATCAATAATAAGTGATTTATTTGGTTACCTAAATTGGAGCAAACAAATGAGAGAAAATCGTGATGATACACTTGAAATGTTTCTAGGATTATTTAAGGGATTATATCTTATGGATGTTACTTATAAAGAAATGCATAGATGTTATCTCAAAAATAAACTTGATGAATTAATTAATACAAAATATTCTATAAATAAAAGCGATTATTATAGAGAATTTTGTGAAAAACAAATAAAAATTGGAAATACATTTATGGTAGAAGATGAAGAAGATGAAGAAGAAGATGAACCATTTATTTATTCTCAAATTCAACCATCATATCATTATAATAGAAAAAATACAGATATTAGAGAAACTTCATTAGGAGATCAAGATGAAATAATTTTACATAAAATAAATTCTTATAAAAGTCAAGATGAAGCCAAAGGAAGAAATATTACAAGTGACTATGTTACAATAAATGATGTTAAAAAATTATTATTTAAACAAGAAAACAAATGTTATGTATGTGGTGATAATGTAATAACAGAAGAATGGACACCAGATTGTTTGTACCAATTTACACTTGATAGAATTGATAACAAATTGCCGCATAATAAAAATAATGTTTTAATTTGTTGTCACTATTGTAATTGTTTTGGTTGGCAAAATGATAATACTGACATTTGTTTATATAAATTGTGTAAAAACAAATGTCATTTTATCAAAAGAAATATTACAAGAAAAAGACATAATATTCCAAAATCAGAAATAGCAATATTATTACTTACATAATTGGTATTTGAAATGTTAACATGTGTAAAACAAACAACGACATTTTCAGACATTTAATGAAAACAACTTAAATATATTTTTTTACTTATTACAATAATGCCGAATGATTGTTGGAACCACATAACTATTACTTGTGAAAATATAGAATTTACAGAAGAATTGAATAATCTTATTATTAATGAATTGAAACATAAAGAAGATGATAAATATGTTTATCATGAAACAATAGATATGTTAAAGCGTGGTACAAGAGGAATAATTTTTAGTTTATGGTCTGCTTGGAACCCTGATTATGAATGGTTAGATGGTTTATTAGATAAATATCCTAATTGTTGGATTAAAAATGAATGGAGTGAAGAAGGAGGTTTTGCAGGTGTTTGGATAGGATTTGTTGAAAATAATGAAAAAATCATTAAACAATTAACATGGGATGATATATGTTTAGAAGGAAAACATTGCTTATTTACGCTTGAAGATGAGGAAGAAGAAAAAAAAGAACAGGAAGAAAGACAAAATAAAATTAATAGAAATAAAAATAGAATAAACAATACTAATAAAAAAATTTTTAAATCAAAATAAAATTATAAATATGTGTTCTAATATGCTTTCCGCTTTCTGTAAATTGAAAATCTTTACTTTCTATATTATATTTTGATTTTATCAAATGTTTTATTATTGATAACCAAGGTCGTTTTATTTTACTTGGTTCTCCAACTGCTTTAATTCCATTAAATGAAAACCATTTTCTTATTTCAGGTATTAATTCCATAATTTGTTTCTGTATTTCTTCATTTTTATCTAATTCATATAGAGTATAAGTATTCTTATTTTCTAAATCTAAAATTGTTATTATTTTATCTATTATTTCATCTTGTTCTTTTTTATATAATTCACTTTTTAATCGCATACCAGTTATATACTTAAACCATCTAATTTTTAAGTATATTATTTATAATTTTTTAATTTACGCCTTCTTGTTGATGATTTTCTGTGTAATTTTATTCCTTCCTTCAAATTATAAGCATGTTCAAAATAATTCTTATAATTTTCAGGTTTTACTTTTTCAATTGCTTTATTTACATTATTTTCTAATTGTTGGTAATTTTCCACATTCCTATTCTTTTTCATATATGTTTTGACTTGGTTAAAGTATTCTTCTATTGCGTCCGTCTTTGGTGTATAAGGGATGCAAAATAAATAATCATTACCACTTTTGATAATAGCGTTTTTGATTAGTTCGTTATTATGACTTCCTGCATTATCCAAAATAATAAGATGGTTTTTGTATTTTGGAAAAATATGTTTTTCTAAAAATTCCAATAATCGTTCTTTCGTCATACCACCTTTTTCATATAATTCTTTACCTACCCATTTTGAATTACTTATTGCTACTAATAAAGTAAATTTACGAAATACAAATTGACTTGTAGTTTTTATTATACAACGCCTACCTAAATTACATCTACTATAAGTTGGTTTTAACGCAGAACCAACACTTGTTTCATCTAAACAAATAATTTTATTGATAGGAAATTGTTTTACTTTACTATAAAATTTATCTAATTCGGTTTGTTTATCTATTGGTTTTTTATATCTTTCTTTTGGAAAATGCTCGTGCCTTGTTCTTTTTCTTGTTTTGTTATTATCTCTAATAATCTGTCCTAAATGTTGAGATGTAATATCAAATGTAGGATATTTATTTTTCATATCAACCAATAATTCATTCATAGTCAGTTGTTCGTTTTGTTTCAATAAATTTAATGCAGTATTTACTTGTGGTTTAGAAATTTTATATGATAATGGTTTTCTATTTCTTCTTGTAAGATTTTTAGTAGAATTATATCTTTGTATCCATCTTTGTAAAGTAGATTTCTTACAATCAAATATTTTACAGGTTTTTCTTATGTTGTCTTTATTTTTCAAATAATATTTTACGGCAGAAATTTTATAATCCTCACTTTTATGCGTCATTACTATAATAAAAACAGAAAAACTTACTCATAATTTGTCCCATTTTAAATCTTCAAGGGTGTAAACATAATATATTTATTAATACAATGAAGTATATTATCACAATTATTCTCTCCATTATTTTGCCCATTTTATCTTTACAAGAGATAAAACCAAAATTATGTATTGATTGTAAACATTTTATAACAGATGGTAGAGATGGTTTATTTGGTAAATGTTCTTTATTTCCATCAGATAGTAGTAAATCACGTTTTTTGGTAAATGGAATAAAAAATCCATATTATTATCAATATTGTTCTATATTAAGAAAAGAAAATGATATGTGTGGTGAAGAAGGAAAAATGTACGAAGAAAAGTTAAAACCAGGCAGGAAATATAAAAAAAGAGATTTAGATTTTTTTTAAGGTAATTTTTTTTAAACTTTACTATATTAAATGGGGTATACAATTGAAGTCTCGTTTAATGTTGTTAACACTGGTAGCGTAACAGAATTGCTACAAAGCGTGAAATTATATGCTGAAGAATGCGGTTGTGAAAATGTTTATGAAGATTATGAGTTTGAAAATAAAACACAATTTATAAGAAGACACTGCATAATTACAGCGGATTTTTCACAACTAAATATATGTGAAATGATCAAGTTTTTAAAATTTATTAAGAACTATCGTGATATATATTTAGAATCCATTTATGACGAAACCTCAAATATACTTCTATATGCCTCAAAATACTATGTAACACAAAAAATGGATAAAGGATTAGCTAAAGAATTTAAGATTGAAAAGCGTAAGAGAAGTTACTCTGAAGATGAAACACTCATTTTAGATACTATAAAAAAATATAGCAAATAAAATCCACCTTTTCCTCCTTTTCCACCTTTAAAAGGTGGAGCCAAATCCTCCTTTTATAACGCCAGTACATTCGGAAAAGGTGAATTTTTTAGGTTGAATTATATTTGGCTCCACCTTTTTTAAAGGTGGAAAAAGGTGGATTTTTTAATGTTCATTTAGGTTTGGCTCCACCTTTTTTAAAGGTGGATTTTTTTAAAGGTGGAATTATGTTTGGCTCCACCTTTTTTAAAGGTGGATTTTTTAAAGGTGGAAAAGGTGGAAGACCTTGGACGTTTATAAATTCGGTGCGTTTTATGCGTTTTTAATGTCAAGTTGCGTCTTTTTGGTGTAAACGTATATTTTTTATAAGGTCTAGGATTTATTGTAACAGGGACTATAAATTCATCCTCTGGAGATGGACTAGAGAGAAAACTATTTGAAAATGAATCAGAAGAATCACTAATACTAGGATAAGAACTTTCTGAAATATATGAAGGTTCTTTTGAATATAATTCTGGAGTTGGTAATTCAATACGATAAATATTAGGATTATGTCTAAAAATTGGTTTTTTAAAATCTGATTTTAAACGCTTATGAATAGGCATATTAACACTATCAATATTTAATAGGTTAGCTAAATCAGAATTATCTAAAGTGAAATGATATTTTCCTTTATTTCCATCAGAATTTATTCTTATTCTTATTTTTGCTTTATCTCCATTGTAATCTGCATTCCAATCCATTTCTTCCATATGATTTTGGCAACGATTACCGATAATAGTTTGTGTAGAACCTACATTTTTAATATAAGTATTAAGCATATTTATATTAAAAGCATATTATTTTTTTGAAAATATAGTCTAATAGGTAGAAACTAAAGTAAAAATATATTGTTTTAAATATAATGGAGATTACTTATTCAGAGTTAGATAACAATCAAAATCCATATCAAAATTTTGAGTATAATCCAAATCCAAATCCTAAGAATGATTCTGAAATTTACAAGAATCCTGAAAAATATTGGGAAAACTCACAGAAAAAAACAAATCAACCTAAGAAAAAAAAGGTATCCTTTGATGACATATTGTCCAATATGAATATAGTTGTAAATCAGAAAGGTGTTTTACAATTTATGCAACCTTCGCCTGCTTTACAAGAACAAATGTATCCACAACAACAACAACAAGAAATGTATTCAAATCAAGAACAACAAGAAATATATCAGCAACCATATCAAGAATATGTAGCACAACAAGTTGCAAAAAAACAACAACATCCGCTTGATCCTATGGTGAAAAATAGTTTTCTTTATAACAAGTATTTTAAAGATTATAAAGATACAACCATTGTTCAACCTGTAATTCGTGTACCAAAAACAATGGAAGAATATAAACAAATGCTTTTAGATGACAAAATAAAAGCAATAGAACAAAAAAAAAGGATTTCTGAAATAAAATCCACAAAATTATTGTTTACAACAAATGCGCCAAATGCGCCAAATGCACCAAATAATCAAAATGTTATAAGGTCTACTAAAAACAATTTAAGAAGTATGAGTTTTTATTGATTTACAAGAAATTTATTTTTATTTTCAATCTTTTTTACACAAACTGAAGTTACAATTTCCCTGCATAATGGACAAGACAACATTTCTTGGCGACTAAATTTTCTTACAATTGTTCCGCTACAGCAGTCTATGCAAAATGTATGTGCACAATTAAGACGGCAAATATGTGGTTTTTCTTTTGTTTCCATACATATGCAACAATCTCGTTGTTCTTCTGTAACCTCCATATTTTCATCAACTTCAACTGGAACAATTACATTCATTATATTTTGAGTTTGAAATATTCTAGTTAAATTATCTATATAATTTTGGTCGATGTATTCATTACTATTTATCTCTTCTGTAAAGTCATGGTTTACAATACCATCTATAGTATATTCAATGGTATTGTGTTCTATAATATTTGGATCTCCAATTCTATCATAAAACCATAACACACTTGTTGGTGATGTAGCTGTCTCAGAGTAATTTAATATTGACATTTAATTTTATACCTTTATGTAAATTCTTTTATGTTTAATCAATTTTTTAAGTTATTTAAAATAATATAATTCTAACTAACTTAAAGACTCGCATTTATTAATCAACACTTCTTTGGCGACCCTTTTAATAATTTTTTCTTCTTTTTCAAAATCATTGTCGCCAGTTCCGCCCATAGATTCAATAATTATTTTATTAAATTGATCTGACACTTTGGACGTACTTTTTTTCCAATCAGGATGTAATTCTTTAAACTCAGAAATCAATAGAATATTTTTATTGGCAATTTTTTTGACCATTTTGTGCATTTTTGTTTTATTGTCATCTTCTTTTTCCCATTTATCTTCATTTTTAATATACATTGTTTCTCTCTTTTTATCTGTACAATGAATTGGTCTATCAGTTACATCCAATGCATTCAAGTTCTTTATAATAATGTTAGAAATTCCTTCGATATATCCCAAATCACCAACTTTTTCCAAATCGGAAAGTTGCAATTGGAGAGAATCTACAAAGTCAGTAATATTCATGGCATTTTTACAAGTTTCATTTAAAAAGAATTGCAAATTGAAAGATTTATTATGAGAATTAGTAATTGTATTATTGCTATTTGTATTATTTGTTCCATTTTTACATAATTCTATAATAGATTCTTGTATTCCATTTTGGCCTTTTACTAGGTCTGTAATTAGTTTTATAAGTTCAGGTGTATAGTGATTAGGAATACAATTTACAATTTCTGAAGTTATTTCTTTATTTTTACAAACTTTTTTATGTCTCCATAAACCAGAGTTATCTTTATAAGATTTTTGGCAAAATTGACAAATATGGTCATTGCATGTTTTTGCAGGATTTGGATTGACAAACATTGATTTTTGATGTTTCAGTGTCAATAAATGTTCTTCGTAACTACTTTTTCGCATTGTTCCAAAGTCGCAATTATTACAAAAAAATTTGTTGCAGTTTTTTGCAGGATTTGGATTGACAAACATTGCTATATATTGCCAAAATAAATTACTTCTAAATCTTTTTCCGCAAAAAATAAAAAAAGTTATGCTAACGTTTTGAAAATTATTTTTTTGGTAACCAGACCATAAAATTCAATTATGGTCACAATGGCCAACTTTTTGAGCAAAGTATTTTGGATTTTCAGAAAATGGACAAAAATAAATGTCCAAAAACCGATTTCTGAAAAAACTTTCCCAACGAAAATTTGAAGAGTTTAAACAATATATTAAAACAACTTAAAGAACATGAGTATAATTTCTTTAAATGGTTTTACTATATTATATCGCAGCAATTCTCTCTAAACATGGCTGAAAAATCTAAATTGCAACATCCAATGTTTTCTTTTTCTTCCACAACAAAATCTATATTTGTTTCTAATAATTGGAGAGAAGAATCAATCAAATTGTTCATTGTTAATATACCTGTGTCATTTAAAGGTAGCAAATAAGAGTCAAATAGAGAATCCAAAATAAATTTAATAATGTTTAATACACTGACATTTTGAATGCTATTTTCCATAATATTTGTTTTTAAAATATTATAAATATTCAATATTAACTGCGGGATATCATGTAAACTAATAGTGTTTTTATCTACAATAGAGTTAAATTCCATTTTTACTTGAGAAATAATTCCAAAATTTCCAGATATATTAGACTCAGCTTGTATTAATTTATTAATGTATGTGACATCATCTGGTGTTAAATTGGTATAAAGTACTGGGATACTAAGATTGATCTGCAAATTGGCTACAAAATCGGCGATAGTTGTCATATAAATAAAACAATATAAAAACTACTTAAAGACACCAATATATATTATGTGTTAGGATATAACATATTGAATTGATTTTTTTCCCTAACAGTATACCAAAATCCGACCTTAGCTCAGTTGGTAGAGCATTTGACTGTAGCAGTTATCATTATTTGATATTATGGGTTATCAGATTGTCGCTGGTTCGATTCCGGCAGGTCGGATACTTTTATATTTTTCATAAGTATAGAAATAAAATACTTATGAAGTAGCACTTTTTTCTTCTTTTTCTTCATTTTTTATACATGTCACATCAAAATCCATAAGTGAGTTAGATGAATTAGACCCTCTTTCATACACTTCTTCATTAAACATATTGTCATATATATTCAGCTGAACAGGTTCTCTATCTCTTCCCAAATGAATAATATTTTCCAGACTAAAATTTTTCAAATTCATAATAGATGTATTTTCTTTTATTTCTTTTTTATTCTTTATTGATTTATCTTTCATCTCAGTATGATTATCTTTTTCTTCTAATATTTTTTTAATCTCTTGATAAATCTCGCCATTCTCAATCTTATCATATAAAATATCAGTAATTTCTTTATTTTTTTTAAAATATTTAAATAATTTATTTTTTTCTTCTTCTTTCTTTTTTATTTGTATTTCTCTTTCCTTTTCTTCATTGTTATGTTGTTGTTTTATTTCTAATTCAGTTTTGTCTTGCACACCATATGGATCCATCACTAGTTCAATAAATCTACTTAATTTCTTAGGATCTTCAATTTTTGGTTTTATACCACAATTACAACAAAAAAAGTGACTTATTTTATAATTAAATGTTTTCATTATTTCTGCATTTTCCATTTCTTTTATAAACATTTCATCAATAATAGAAAATGCTGATTTAAGAATTAATAAATTATTTATATGTTTATCTTTTTCCTTTAATAAACGACTAATTTCATCTTCCAAACTTTTAATAATATGAGGTTTTTTATCCTTATTTTTTTTTGATCTTAAAACTGCAATTAAATAATTTTTTTGATTTTTAATTTCTTTCAATGCATTAATTTTTCGTTTTCTAATATCTTCTATCTTTTTTATAATTAGAAAAACATTTGTATTATAAATAATTGGATACATGGTGCGAATATCTTTCGGTATAATAAATTGATTTGTTTCTTTTATTTCATTGATCTTCTTTTCAATATCCACTAACTTTTCTTGAATTACTTTTTTATCTGTATAAAATAAAAGTGTTGTACCAGATAAAAATTCAACAGAAGTTTGCAGTTTATCATATTGATGAGCTGATATTTTATGAGCTTCTGATGTGGCGTCTAGTTTTAAAAAATTGACAATTGCTAATAAAAAAGCTATTATACCATTTACACTTCCAATAAAATATGCCCCCCATATATAGTCTTTTATAATGGCCGACAACACTGTGGCAGCAGTAGAAAGAAAAATAGAAGGCATCATTAAAAAATTTAAACGACTTTCACAATGCGCCTTTGACTCCATATATATCAATTTTTGACCTCTTAAATAAGTAGCTAATATATCTAACGCACTAGAATGATATTCATTTTGTGGAAAATAATCGTCGTTAACTTCCTTCTCAGTTTGTTTGTAAGTAAACTTTTTATATGTAATACCATTTTTTTTAATAATCATATTTCCAGAGATATCTATTGCATTTCCGGACGCGTCACGAATAATATTACCAGATGCATCGCGAGCATAATTTCCTGAGGGATCAACAGGTTCACTCTCTATATCCTCATCATCTTCATTATGTGTAAAATTATGTGATGGCAATGAGTTTAATATGCTTAACTGGGAAAAACTATTTTGTTTTAACTGCGATATTGATGTATTTTTATTTGCAAATCTACTTGTCATATATTATTAAAATAAATTATTTATATAGTATAAAATGTCAAAAACACGCAGAAATGCTACCAGAGGATGGAGAAAAGAAAAACCAGGTTTTCATCAAAAAACAATAATGCTTAAAAGGTGCGGTAGAAAATGTTTTTTAGGACCTGGTAAATCTTTTCCTATTTGCAAAAAAAATACGTGCAAGATTTCAAGAAAAGGAGTCCAATCTGCTTATAATCGCGCATGTCAATATCATCATAAAAAAATCTCTCAAAAAGCTAGACGTTTATTAAAAAGATTTAAATAGTTTTAAAAAAAAATGATTTATACTTATTAAATATAATATAAGTATAAAAATTATAAGTAAAATGGATGAAGATAGTTATGCTATTGATGTTTATGATGACTGGGGATATTTTTATGAAATGGAACCAGAACCATTTTATAAACCAGAACCATTTTATAAACCAGAACCAGTATATTCAATAGAACTTCCAAATACTCCTCTACACTTAGATGAAGAGTGGGGACACTTTGTAGAAATTGATAATTACGATGCACCAAAAATAAATTATTCAAATGCACCAAAAATAAATTATTCAAATGCACCAAAAATAAATATACAATATAAAAATGATAATTATGAAAAACCACAAAATAATTCTTTAGCAACAAGTTTCTTGATAAGAATTAGTTCAACTACTTTGTTTACTATGGGACTTACGTATTTAATTTTATCCATTCTATAAATTTGAATTGAATATATAATTAGGTGCTTTATATGGAAGATTATATCGCAAATAATGAAGATAATTATTGATTCCACAAATGGTATTACCAAATAATTCACCATCTGGATCAATATTATAACTATTACCAGAAGTAATGGAAGTAGGAACATTTCCATCGGAATCTGCAATCACAGAAACGGCAGTAAGGTTCATTTTTGTTATTAAATTGATATCTAGATTTGCCTTATTAATTGCATTTTTACAAGGAAAATTATGTAAAATATTAGCTCTTTTATATAACAATAAATTACTTTCAGAACCAACTTTTACACTAGGTGTACAATTGTTTGTAACACAATATGTTACCTTTGCCTTTTTATTATAAATATATATTCCATCATCTAATGGTTCTTTAAATACTCCAAATGCTTTTTTACCTGAATTGCTTTTAAATGAATGTTCCATATAATGTATAACAATATTATATATTTACAAGTCATAAATGGTAGTAAGTGTAATACAAAAACTAAAATCCATATTGTTTAAATCTACTACTCTACCATATTCATCTAATAATTGAATATTTATTATTTCTATATTTACAGGACCAAAATATTCGCGAGGAGTTGTAATAACACTTAAATTATTTTGTTCCAATATATTGTATGTCGTATTAATTTGCGTCGATATACGTGCTAATATATTTTGATTTAAAACAGAAGAATTAAATGCACTATAGAACCCATTATTAACATTATTATTGTGATCATCTACTACTAAGAAATAATAACTGGAACCAATAGTGTTTATTAATCCTTCAGATACATAATTTAAATTGTTTACATAAATACCATTTCTAAAACCTAATATCCATCCTAATTTTAAAGGTAAAGGTGTATTTCTATCATCAATGCCAAATTTATCTGCTTGAAAATTTAATTCAAGACTAGTATTACCAATTAATGTAGAAAATCCAACTAAAGTTTGAGCACTTCCAGTAGTACCATTTGGAGTTATATTCGCTATGAATGTAATATCATTAAATGGAACAGGTAATAAAGAAAGTTGATAGTTAATTGTAGTTATAATTGAATTTTGGTCGTAATTACCATTAGGAATAGTAATTACTTCAGATAAACCATTTGCAACTATAGTGAAAAAATTATTACCATATTGTTTAGAAACTAAATAACAACTTTTGGGAATTTCAATAGCACCTAATTGCATTTGTAAGACATTTTTTATATTCATAGGTAAAGAAACGTTAAAATTAGTAGATGCACTTGTATAATAATTCTCTCTAAATCTGGTATCAATATTTATATTTTTCTTTATGGTTCTTTTTTTGAGAGGATTTATAATACCTGGAAAGAATTCACTTGGATAAGATGATAAATATTGTTTTTCAGGTCTAACTTGCAACATATGTTCTTGTGTATCTTCTAATTTAGATGACTTCAATTTATAACTAGAATTATATAATTTTTCAAGTTCATTTGCAATGTGTTCTACTTTGCTATTTTTATTATTTTGCATTCCATTCAAAATAATAGTTTTTGCTTTTACAATAAAATTTAGTGTTTTTTGTTTAGTTTCTTTACTAATCTCGGTATTATTTAAAATACTATATTTTAGATAATTCTCTTTAATTTCAATAATATCTTTGTCAAAATCGTTAGGTAATTCAAACATTTCAATTAACTCATTTCTACTATAATTTTCAAGTTGTAAATCAAAGTTCATATATAATATAAAGTAAATTTATTTAAGACATTATATTTTATTAAATATATTCTTAAAAATAAATATATTATTTTATTATATAAATGAAAAAAAGTTGCAAATGTATCCATGATTGTAGTTGTAATAATATTCCTACTTATTCTGCTACAGCAGAAGCACATGGTGCAGCTTTAATAACATCAACTGGATCATATGTTACTTCTACTGCTAGTGCATCATCAGTTTCAACTATTAGCTATAAAGATGCTTACATGCAAGCATATGCAATAGCTAAAGAATACGCGCAAAATACTGCACAATATGATGCGAATTTAATTAATCAAACATTAGGATTGGTACCAAAAACAAATGGCACAACTGGTCCTGCAGGTGTTCCGGGTGTTCCAGGTGTTCCAGGTGTTCCAGGTGTTCCAGGTGTTCCAGGTGTTCCGGGTCCTTCTGGCCCTACAGGTTATGCTGATAAATTTAACACTACTGGTACTATTCAACCAGGATCTATTCCAATAAGTAAAGGTGTAAATGCTTATTTAATAATTGGAAAAAACTTAGCATATATAACAGGAAATACTATTTTAGTTATTAATCCTTTAAATTCTACTAACTTTTTTGAAGGAAATGTTGTTAGTTACGATATAACAACTGGACTTATTATTATAAATCCTACATATGTTTATGGAACTTTTACTTCATTATATACGTATAGTGTAAATTTAGATGGTTTTGAGGGTCCTACAGGATGTACTGGACCAATTGGTATAGAAAGTTCAGTAACAGGGCCTAGTGGTACAACAGGTCCTACTGGTACAACTGGAACAACCGGTCCTACTGGAACAACCGGTCCTACTGGTACAACTGGAACTACTGGAACAACCGGTCCTACTGGAACTACTGGAACAACCGGTCCTACTGGAACTACTGGTCCTACTGGAACAACCGGTCCTACTGGAATACAAGGAGCTACAGGTATTCAAGGTAATCCTGGTGTAGCAGGAGGTTTACTTTTATATTATAACTATTATGATACATCATCATTAAGTCAATATAAGTCTTTATCTAACTCAACAAATCCAAATAATGTAGAAAATTTTTTAAATATTTCTCTATCTCCTTCTGGTAGTACGGGAATAAATTTTATAACAAGTCCTTTACAAAATGTATTACAGATAGTAAATGGTCCTATAAGTTTTTACTTATTTTTATCAGAAAATACAAGTGGTTTATCATTTCAAGTAAATGCAAAAATATATATAACAACTAATGATGGAACTAACGATCCATCATATCCAATTGTTGACACATCATCAAATATAATTACTACCAGCAACATTTCAATGTATCAAATATCAGGATTAATAACTCAAGGCCCATATTCAGTAACAACAAACAATACAAGAATAAAGTCAGTATTAACATTTACAAACTTATCAGGATCATCAAATACAATAACTGCATCATTTCAAAATATAAATAAGTATAGTTACTTGTCAACAACACTTCCATTAGTAGGTCCAACAGGAAAAACTGGTCCGACTGGTACAACTGGTCCTACCGGAACAACAGGTCCAACCGGAACAACTGGTCCAACTGGTACAACTGGTCCTACTGGTACAACAGGTCCTACTGGTACAACAGGATGTACAGGGCCAACTGGATCCACTGGTACAACAGGTACAACAGGCCCTACAGGACCAACTGGTTCTACAGGTACAACTGGTCCTACAGGTACAACAGGTCCTACTGGTCCAACAGGTTCTACAGGATATACAGGTAATACTGGTTCAACTGGTCCTACTGGTCCTACTGGATCTACAGGATATACTGGATATTCAAGTATTTTTAATTCTTTTGGTAACATAATATTATTATCTGCATTACCAGAACAAGGAGGTAGTACAACGTTAGATATTGGTACAAACCTAGCTTATACACCAGGAAATTCAGTATTAGTTATTCAACCTAATAATGTTAATAATCGTTTTGAAGGATATGTTTTTTCTTATGATAAAGATACTGGATCAATTACAATAAATAATATTCAAAATAAAATGGGTACATTTACTCGTTTAAGTCCTAATTATAACATAAATTTAAATGGTATTGATGGACAAACAGGACCTACTGGTCCTACTGGTTCTACTGGTTACACAGGACCTACTGGTTCTACTGGAACAACCGGAACAACTGGTTACACTGGACCTACAGGTTCTACTGGAACAACCGGTCCTACTGGTTCTACTGGTCCTACAGGTTCTACTGGTTACACAGGACCTACTGGTTCTACTGGTTACACAGGACCTACTGGTTCTACTGGTTACACAGGTGTAACTGGTTCTACTGGATATACAGGTAATACTGGTCCAACCGGAACAACTGGACCTACAGGTTCTACTGGTTCTACTGGTTACACAGGACCTACTGGTTTTACTGGTTACACAGGACCTACTGGTTCTACTGGTTCTACTGGTTACACTGGACCTACTGGTTCTACTGGATACACAGGTCCTACCGGAAGCGTTCAAGTTGCCGGAGTAGGTACAGGTGCTTTTTTAGTACAAGGAACAAATGGACAACTCTATTATTCTGATATTGCAACCATTAATGAAACACAAATAGATATATCAGGAAACATTATCCCTAGTCAAAGTAATACTTATACTTTAGGCTTAACAGGCTCAAGATGGGCTGATATATTTTTAGGACCAGGTTCATTAAATATGGCAGGACCAAATAGTACAATACCAGCTACAATTGGTGCAAATTTGTCAGGAATTGCTTACTCACAATATGGTTTTGCTACACCATTTTTAAATATAGGACCAGATATTGATCCTTTGGCACCATTAGGAACAGTTGGAGGATGGCAAATATCCGGCACAGGACCTACTGGCGGAAACTTTACCGATTTAGTTGCACAATTAATCAACACTGGCGGTTCAGGTTTAATAGGCCCAGTTTATTCATTGATTAATAAAAATGGTATTACGGGTTATACAGGACCTACTGGTCCTACAGGTACAACCGGAACAACTGGTACAACTGGTCCAACAGGTTCTACAGGATATACAGGTAATACTGGTTCAACTGGTCCGACTGGTCCTACTGGTTCAACAGGTTCTACTGGATATTCAAGTATTTTTAATTCTTCTGGTTTTATATTTGGACAGAATTTACCAGAACCAGGAGGTAGTACAACATTAAGTATTCAACCAAACCTAGCCTATACACCAGGAAATTCAGTATTAGTTATTCAACCTGATAATGTCAATAATCGTTTTGAAGGAAATGTTTTTACTTACAATACAAATAATGGATTAATTACAATAAATAATATTCAAAATGTTATGGGTACATTTAATCGTTTAAGTCCTACTTATAACATAAATTTAAATGGTATTGATGGACAAACAGGACCTACTGGTCCGACTGGAACAACTGGAACAACTGGAACAACCGGAACAACCGGAACAACAGGTTCAACTGGACCTACTGGTTCTACAGGTTATACAGGTAAAACAGGTACAACAGGTAACACTGGAACAACAGGTTCTACAGGTCCTACAGGTCCAGTAACCAGTGTAAATATCGCATATATTTCTAATACAGGTTTTACAGGACCACTTGCAAACGTAGGTCCAACCGGATTAGCATATTTTTTAGATTCAGTTAATTTAGGTCCAATTAATGTTGCAAATGTAAACAACAAATATTTAATCAATGCTTCTTGTCAAATATTAGCAAGAAGTAGCTTACAAAATATATCAAGTAGTATTATAAGAAGTAATATAGGTATGAGTGGCTCAGGATCCACAAGTTTACCAAGTGAATATATTAATTTGGCGAATAATGTAGAACACGATGTATTATATCCACCAGCTCACACAGGACAAGCAAATTTAAATGATTTAAATACATCATTATGGTCATATAGTGTAGCATCAAATGCAGGATCCCAATCTGTTAATGGAATTACTATTAATATGCAAGCATTTGATACAAATTTTCCATCTACTGGTAATTATTATTACGCTATTCGTGTAGATACAAATACAGACTACTTATATTATGGAAACATAAGAATCTCCTCTTTAAATTTCAATTAATCCAATCCACCTTTGAAAAGGTGGAGCCAAATCCACTTTTCCACCTTTAAAAAAGGTGGAGTCAAATTAGAAACAAATATAAAAATATTTGGCTCCACCTTTTCTAAAGGTGGAAAAAATTGATTACGAAAATCAGTTTAAAAAGAAAAGCATAAACTAATATATGGAACTTTCTGTAGAACAACAAATAGCATTCAATAAATATGTTCAATGTGATAACATATTTATTACTGGACCTGGTGGCACAGGAAAATCTGCATTAATAAAAATGATTTATAAGCATGCTTTTGAGCGTTTTAAAGATATCCAAGTAACCGCTCTTACTGGTTGTGCAGCAGTTTTGCTAAATTGCAAGGCAAAAACGCTTCATTCTTGGGCTCACATAGGATTAGGAAATGGCACCATAGAACAGCTTGTTGCCAAGATAAAAAAGAATAAATTCGCAAAATCTTTATGGAAATGCACCGATGTTTTAGTAGTAGATGAAGTCAGTATGCTTTCACTCAAATTATTTAATGTATTAAACGAAATAGGAAAAGTGATAAGAGGAAATCAAAAACCATTTGGTGGAATTCAGTTAGTATTTTTAGGTGATTTCTTTCAATTGCCACCTGTTGGAGATAGAGAGGAACCAGATACACAACGATTTTGTTTCGAAAGTGATGACTGGAATTCAGTATTCCATCGTGATTGTCAAATTCAATTAATTAAAATTTTTAGACAAACCGACGAGATATATTCAACAATTTTAAATCAAATAAGGGAGGGAAAAATAAAGCGCAAGTCAAATGATTTGTTGCTGCAATATGTAGGGCGCCCTTTTGCAGCCAATTTAGTCGCAGAACCGACAAAATTATTTCCTACTCGTAACAAAGTAGAAAATATAAATAATACAAAAATGTCTGCTCTAGTAGGAGAATCAAAGAATTTCTCTATTAAATATGTGAAAGACTTGGAAATGACAAAATCAGAGAGAACCATACGATGTGATTTTTCAGAAAAAGATATACAGATAGAGTTGGAATTTCTTGCAGGAAATTTAATATGTGACAAAGAATTAATCTTAAAAATTGGTTCTCAAGTGATGTGCGTCGTAAATATTCAGTCTGATTCTGGAATAGAAGTATGTAATGGAAGCCAAGGTATTGTTACAGGATTTTGCGAAATAACGGGATTACCTCAAGTCAAATTTAACAATGGTGTAAATCGTACAATGGAGCGACATGTTTGGGTAAGTGATAAAATACCAGGAATAGGAGTCTCGCAAGTGCCAATTATTTTGGCATGGGCATTGACCATTCACAAGTCACAAGGTGCGACCATGGATACAGCGGAAATTGATGTAGGAAGTGGAATATTTGAATGTGGTCAGACATATGTTGCATTATCACGCGTAAAAAGTTTAGATGGGCTTTATTTGACGTCTTTTGATGCGACCAGAATTCGTATAAACAAGAAAGTCAAAGAATTTTATGAATCTCTTACGTTATATCATAATACAAAAGAAACAAATGAAGAAGTATATGTGCCAATTACTATTGCTGAGCCAATTTCACAAGAAAATATATTTTCCAGTTATAAATATACGCATGCTGGCGAGGCGGAGATTCCAATATGCGAGGCAGAATTAATACCAGAGCCATTAGTTGACGTTAAAATAATACGATTATAATTAAACATTTATAAAAATATAAAATTGAGTTACTTTTACAAAATATAAAAAATGTATACATAATATAAAAACGTGATTAATCAAAATGGGTTGCGATTATTTAATTGAAACATCAATAGTCATAGAATATTATTCTAAAAATGGTGAAAAATGTAAAATAATAACACATACAAAAAGAAAGAGAGGTTTTATAGATAAAAATAATTATAAAACAAAAAAAATTATAAAAAAAATGGAGAAAAAAATGGAGAAAAATTGTTATACAAAAATCATTTATGAAGAGAATACCTGGATAAGAGATAGATATCAAGAAAAATATGAAAGAAAATTAAAATTGTGGTATCCTAACATTGACAAATTTATAAAAATTTATAAAGATTCTATATCATGGCCAGTGAATCGGATTGCGTATTAAATGTAAAAAATTTTAAAAATTAATAAAAAAATTGAAATTAAAAAAGTTTTTTAATTAAAATGTACAATTCGTAAGTTTGTAGCACAACATGCAAAATGCAGCATTTATTTATAGTGACACGCATAATAATGTTTATATTGATGTTGATAATAGTGGAACAAATATTTATAGCAAGGATACAACTCCACATACCTGTAGAATGGAAGAAACAAATAATACTTCTGATGAAGTTAGAAGTATTATTCCTGATATAAATATTCAAATTTATCGCTACAAATTTACTGCGGACTTTATGGATGCATTGTATATATTTTCAAAGGTTCATCAATATGATCATCGTAAGGTGTTTAAAGAGGCATGGGAAGTATGGCTTGAAGAAAATGAGAATATAGTTTCATTAGAAGTGAAACGATTAACTGAATTGGGTTATGAAGGCAATATAGTAGATAAAATGTTTAAGAGCGCGCGCTACTATTTCCGGAAAAAAAGTACTGAAAAAAAGGCACTAGCAGAAAGGCGTAATTATGTAAGTGTTGACAAACGTTTTCTGGAATCTATGGATAAACACATAAATTCTGGCATTATTCAGGAAAATTATAAGCCATCTGACGGTTTTGATGAATTTTGTCAAATTCATCTAGATTTATTGAAAGAACAAGTGCATTTATTGTGTAAAAATGGTTTTACAAATTCTAATGAAATAAAAGAAAAAATTAAGAAAACCTATAAAAACCGGTATTTCTTGGCAATAAAACAATATTCATAGAAAAATAAAATACAAAAATAAAATACAAAAATAAAATACAAAAATAAAATACAAAAATAAAATACAAAAAAATTAAAGAAATAAAGAAAAAACAATAAATATAAATATGAATATTATTGGTTTAAAAAGTCATTTTTTTCATAGAAAAAGTGAAAAAAATGATAAAAATGATAAAAATGATAAAAATGATAAAAATGATAAAGTAAAAACAAAAATTGTTAACTATTGTTTTTATTCTATAAATGAAGTCAATATTAGTAAAAAAATAGAAAAAATACCTTATTATTCAAATTATTATTCCATTTTGAAAGATTATGATTTTATTAATATTAGTACGATTCATGAAAAAGTGTTGGAAAAAGTACCACTATTAGACGAAACCAAAAAATATTTATTGTTTACATATAAGCGACATTTGCTTACTTTTGAAGATTTTTTAACAGATTTTGAAGAACCTAAAATACTTATTTTTTACATTATTTCAACATTTTCTTATCTTTTGCAGAGTTTAGTACAATTAGAGAATCAAAACATTGTTTTTTTTCAATTAAGTCCCAAGAATATTGTTTTTCTAGAAAGATGTAGAGAGAACCCTTTATTGTATGATTTTCAGTTATCTTTGCATGTTTCTAAGTTAAATGAAGAATATATTACAAATATTATCAAAAAGACAACAGATTATAGTTTAAAACCACTAGAAGTGCATGTTTTGTTTTATTTAATTGAAAATAATTTGAATACAATGTCTTATTCTTTTATTGAAGAAATTGTAGAAGTTTTTATGAAAAATCTCTCTATTTTAACATTTTTCTCTCAAAGTTATAGAGAGAACTATCAAAAATCGTGTGTACAATCTTTAAAAAAATATATTAATAAACCAAAAAGAGAGATTATTTTGGATATTTTGACAAACTATGATAAATGGGACATTTATAGTATGAGTATTCTTTATTTGAACATTTTTGCAACAATTTCAAAGACTTTCTCTCTAAAAGACACTTTTATCAATAAAATATCATTGGAACTTTCTAAAAATATTCATCCAGATCCTTCTAAAAGAGAGAACCTTGATGAACTTATAGAAAACTATGAAAAGTTATTAAATAGTGATTGGTCTTTTGTAAATTCATTAGAAAGTGCAAAAATGGATGACTTATGGGAGTAGTTTTATAACTGATTGGATTAATGATATCTTCTGCGTGTACGATTTTTACGACTTCTTTTGTGGTGAGTCTTTTTCATTTTTTTGGTACTAGAATTTGATGATCCCATCTCTCCTTTACGTTTACTTGCATCTCTTAAAGCATCTTTAAATTGATAACTAGAATTTTTAGTCTTTCCTTCTCTAAATATTTTTTTAACAAATATATTCCATGGTGTTAGTGCTCTTTTTCCGCCTTTCATTATACATTAGTTGGAGATAAAAGAAAAATTAATATTTTTAAATGGGTAAACACTTTATTAAATTAATATTTATAAATAATAAGTATGGATTTAGATATTAACAATTATACGTATAATGATCTGTTAAACGTTTTAAAAATTACAAATAATAATAGTTTAGAAAATGTAGAGAAAATGAATATGTTACTAGAAACAATTAAACAAACCTATCCTACAGAAATTGTATACTTTTTCACTAAAGCATATAATGTAATTTCTAGCATTTTTAGTTTGCATAAAATGAACAGAATAGAAAGCATTGATAATTTTGATGTTGTGAATGATTATTATCATAAAATTAAAAATATTAAACAACTAGAAAAAAAAAATGTTGAACAAATAATTAACTATTTAGAAGATTTACAAAATGATTCTTATGTGAATTCTTATGTAAAAATTTTGTCTAGTAATGAAAAATTAGCATCAAAAAATAACAGATCTTTATACAATAATGTACAAACAAATGTAGTAGAAAATATACTAAATAACAATATTGCACCTGGTAATATTAACTCCATTAAACGCATAACAAAACTATTAAACTTAAATATGAATAGCTGTTTTAGAAGTAATTATTTTCAATCTAGTTCTTCAGATTTTCAGTATAATATACCTAGTGAATTAAAAAATATTGTTTCAATGCGTTTAGTATCTATAGAAATGCCAAAGTCATGGTATTTAATATCTAAAAATAACAAAAATAATATTTTTGAAATAACAATTACCATGATTCATGAAGGTAATGTAGAAAGTCAAATATATAATATAGAAATACCAGAAGGCAATTATACTGCGAGTTTATTAGAAAATTTTTTAAACAAAACTTATTTTTATCAGTCACAAAATGATAACTTACTTAAATTTATATGTTTTTCAATTAATCCTTACAATAATAAAACAACTTTTGAAATATTAAATGATAGTATAAATATTTCTCTATTATTTTCTGATGAATACAATGATAACCCTTTAATAACATTTGGTTGGTTGTGCGGTTTTAGAATGACAAATTATTTAAACATAACAAATAAAGTTGTATCAGAAGGTATATTTGATAATGGAAGTGAGAATTATATTTATGTCATTATAAATGACTATCAGTATAATACAAATCATATGAATATTGTTGGATTTGATAAAAGTGTCTTGAATGAAAATGTTATAGCAAAAGTTCTTTTTAGAAATACAAATAGTTCATTTATTTTGAATGATAATAATCCATTGGCACAAATGAGAGAATATAATGGTCCTGTAAATATATCAAAATTGCATATTAAATTAATAGATAAATTTGGTAACACTATTAATTTAAATAATATGGATATAGCCTTGACAATTCAATTTGAAATACTATATGAAAGTTATAATTTTAACAACCTTTAATCCATCCACCTTTTAAAAAAGGTGGAGCCAAATATTTTCTATGTTTGATTATATTTTATACTATTTGGCTCCACATTTTCCAAAAAATAATTACGGTTTTGGCTCCACATTTTCCAAAAAATAATTACGGTTTTGGTTCCACCTTTTCCAAAAAATAATTACGGTTTTGGTTCTACCTTTTCCAAAAAATAATTACGGTTTTGGCTCCACCTTTTCCAAAGGTGGATAAGGTGGATAGATATTTTTTATATCTTCCAATGATAAAAAGTTAACATCTAAACGTTTTTTAAATTTTTCAATACAATCATTTTTTTCAGGATATTTTATTTTGAATAATTCACAAACATAATCTTTATAGTTATCATATTTATCAATATTATGTTTAGGATCTAGTAAGTTCAAATAAATAAAATGATAATCATTAAAATTAAAATTATTGAAACATTTAGTATAAAACAATTTTTCTTTTTGAGAAAATAAATCATAACTATGATTATTATCAGATGTAGTAATTTCAGTTACGACTAAATTTGGATAACATATAAATGATGTATTATTAAAATAACCAAACACCTTATTCAGTTTATAATCAAAAAATGCAAATTCATTCAATCTATTTTGTAACATATATTTAGCACCTTGTAAAGAATAGTATATTGCATGTGCACCATATACTTGATCATAATTTGAATCGGGTCTATATAAATTTTCAAAAACATTATTATGATTAATTTCTGAAAAATGAAAGTCGCATGCACCTAATAGTAAAAAATCATAAGATTGTTTTTGAATAATACTAAAAAATCTGGCTTCAAAATTTTTATGAAAAATAATATCATCTTCAAAAATTATGGCATTTTTATATTTATTTTGTGTAATATCTTTTAGACACCATAAATGACTTAATCCACAACCTAATTCACCTATAGAAATATTATTACTATACTTACAATAATAATTATAATCCGCTTTTTTTATTTTTTTCACTATTACTAATTTGAAAGATATTCCGTATTTTTTCATAATTGTTAATATGTATTTTCGTCTAATAATATTTTTCTCTAAATTTATAACATATATTTTTTGGGTATAGTTATTTAAAATATTGCCGCTATTGACAATATCTAATGTTTTGACATCATAATTATATAACATTTTTTTTAAAAAAATAATTTCCTTCATTTAATTCTTAATAAGTTACAATATAAAAATATTACATTATAAATTTATTTTTATAAATTTTGAAGAATATAATTAAAATACATAATACATGGAATATCTGTTTTTTGAGACTTGTAATAAACTTTAATTCTCGCTTTAATCTCAGAACCTACTTCAATATTATTTTTATTAATAACATGAATGAATTCATCTAAATTCAAACTATTTTTAATATAATTAAAGTCATATAAAGAAACGTAGTTGTTAGCTTCTTTTTCTATTTCAATAAGTGTATTTGCATCCATTTCATTATAATTATTTTTTTCAATATATATTTTTTTTATAGCATTTGTAATAAAAAAAGACTCTACTTTGTTATTTATTGTTTCAAAGTATTGATTAGATAATTTGTTTTTTTCGGATATTATATCTGAAATATTAAAGTATTTTGTAAATGAATTATAAAACACCTTTTTAAATTCATCAAAATTTATATAAATTGGTATAAAATTATAAACATTATAGCGTTTATTTTCATTTTCAAAGTCATTGCATGGATTATCATCACATACATAATCTTTTGAATTTGATAATTCAGCTATAAATATATTGAATGTATTTTTGTGAACTGTTAAAGAATTTGTAACAAATTCTATTCTATTAGTACTATCATTCATTGAATTAATAAATATAAAATTATCTGAGTTATTTGTATCAATATTATTTTCTTGAACTTTTAATAATTTTAATGTTTTTCCAGTATTTATTTTTATTACGTCACTATTTGTTGGATAAATTGCCTGAATATTTGAAATACTCATCTCACTATTTGTTTTATTTATATCAAGCACATGATTCTGAATATTTTGTTCAATTGTGTGAGATAAACAATTAGATGAAATACTTGATGAATCACTACATGACTCACTACATGACTCACTAAATGAATTATATGAAGACTCATTGGAGGATTTATTGGAGGAATTACTAGAAAAAATACTTAGAGGATGATTTACATGCATTTTATTAGTAGTATTATAATATGAATATTTATTAGATTCATTATTAGATTCATTATTAGATTCATTATTAGATTCATTATTAGATTCATTATTACATTCATTATTAGATTCATTATTAGATAAACTATTATGCATATCAGGACTTTCATTAACTTTATTATTATCACAATAAATATTATGAATACATTCTTTTTTGCACCAATAATCTAAATCAACTGATGCTAGATTTGAATAAATTTCATAAGTAAAATATTCACCATATGGATATAAAATGTTTTTAATTTCCTTACAATTTTCAAAAAATGTTTCAATACTATTTGTTTTACAGAAGCTACAACTTTGTATATGATTTAAAATTTTATTATAAAATATAAAACTAGTTTTCAAATCAATAATTTTTTGAGGTGGTTTATAATTTTTCTTTAAATTTGAATATTTATAAAAAGTTTGCGTAATAACTAAAAAATCATTATAACTTAAATAAGATATAATTTTATTGTTGTTTGTTTTAATAGTTCTATTATTACTATAATTTGTTTTTAAATTAGATAAAATTGTTTTACCTTTTATATTTTTTATATAATCATTACAGCTTAAATCATTACTTTTTGAAAATATTCTTAACATTAATATTACTACTTAATACAAATATTAAAAATTATATTTAAAAATTAATTACTTATAAACTCTATTATAAATAATATTTTTAGAAAAATGGATCATCAGATTCATTTATTTCAAAAGAACTATCGGACATGTTAGATTCAGATATGGTATCATCATTCTCATTCTCATTCTCATTCTCATTCTCATTCTCATTCTCATTCTCATCCTCATTGTCATCCACATTGATAGTTGTACTTTCACTTGAAGTAGTATTTGTTTTTTTTTCCTTTTCAACTTTTTTAGTGTAGTTACTATAAACAATATTTTCAAGTGTACCAACTTTATTTATATTCAAAACAGGCTCGCTAGTTGTTTGTTCATCAAAATTCTCATCAGTATCTTCAACTAAATCTTCAACTAAATCTTTAATTTTATTACTCTTTTTAGGTATTTTGACTAAATAATTAAAATATAAGGATAAAGTTTCATCTAAATCAGCAGAATAGTAAGCAGCCTTAATTTTAAATCTGAAATACTTTTTGGTTTTTCTATTGATATACATATTATAAATAGATACAATGTTATCAAAACTGAGATGAGTATTATATATTTTAAAGTCTAATAAAGAGTTATATAAAGAAAGATCCTTAATTAAATACATTTTTGCAACATCACTAATCTTAGTTTTTTTATTTTTAATAAATTTATAGCTGATGACATCAATTAAATCCAATTTAGTACCATTTTTATAATTTTTAAAATTGGAACTTTTAATAGTTTTATTGTGTATCTTCAACTCGTCAAGATGAGAGTATTGATTATTTAACTCAAAAAATCTATAATTGTTGTTAAAAAAACAATTTTTAAATAACTCTAAAGGCATTTCAACGTCGTTAAACTCAATCGCATCAATATCTGTTTTAATGTCTTCGCTATTTGCTAAGTTAGCAATAGTAATCTGGTAGACTTGGTTTTCTAAAGATTCTACGGAAAAATTTTTATTCATATTAAATTATTACTATATTTTATTAAATACCAAAAAAAAAATTATTTAATTATACCGAATAATCTTTCTAAAAAATGTGTAGGTGAATAATTTAAATTAATAGAGTTATTTTCATACAAGTTATTAAATATAAACGACTTGTAGTCATTATTTTTAATAAAGTCTATTACCTTTGCGAAAGTTCTATGATCTGTAAAAAATATAGTTCCTCTAACAAATTTTTTATTCAAGTCTAAAAGGTTTACATATTTTGTTACATTTCTCTTGTTAAAAATATCATCGTTCATTGATAAATAATAGTCATCCGGACCTACGCAGTTACATATATTTTTACTTATTTTTTTTTTCAATGATGAAAGGTTATTTGATAATACAAAATTAGTAAGACTATTATATTCATTTTTAATTGTTTTTGTATGTAACTTAGTTATATATTCAAAATTATATTTTTTACATATGTCATTGTACATAAATATTGTAGGTTGTATATCTGTACCATATTCATTTGTAAAATAAATGGAAAAATATAAAAAATTTTTGTGAATAATTTGCTTAAAATGTTCATATACTATTTTTGAATTAAAACAAAAAGAGATATTAAATTTTTCTATTTTTTTGTAGTTTATTATTTTTTCTAGTAAGTCATTTCCGACATCAATGTTTCCAATAAATACTAGTAAAATTAAAGATGAATATATATCTGACAAATTTTCATAGTAATTATGCATTGTTAATTTCATAAAATAATCAAATGATCTGGAGTATAAGTATTTATTTACAAAATAATTTAATGTATATATTTTATCGTTTCTTAAAACAAATATATCATTTAAAAAATAAAATACACTTGTATCTGGATATAAATTGTATATTTGTTTAACATTATAAATTAATCCATTCATTCCATAATTGTAAAAATGCATTGATAGTTCTTCATTGTTTTTAATAAAAATATTATTACATTTTTTGTATAAAAAAAAATCTATATCAAATGCATTTTTTTTAACTTTTGTCAGATTTAATTGTAATGGTTTTTTTAAAAAAAATAAAAATTCATTCAAGTTATTATTTGTTGTATAATTGAATAAATTTAAATTTTTTTGAATTCTTTTTAACCATGATGAATCAGATATCCAAAAGTTATGACCAGCAAAGCTGTTTGGATTATTAAGACTTTCTGTAGAAAATTTGAACGCGGTATCAAAGTCAGCAACCCTTCCTATATTAAATTTTTGCATATTTAATGAAAAATACACATCTTCAGGACAATTTGTTAGATTATTTTGTTTCATGTATATTTGTGTGCTTTCGTTTATACTCGTATTTTTAATAGATATTTTATTTATAATATCTATCATTATTTGTTTTGTTCTTAAACTAATGCCACCATTACCCACACAATTTGGTGTATCATTTGTATTTTTTGGCCAAGGTGCACCTATAAAATCCCATTCTATAAATTCTTCTATATTACTTTTGAATATGAAAGAGTCTTCTTGATAGATAAGTATTTTATTTCCTGTAAAAAGATTCCAAAAATCAATACTAGTCAATAATATATTATATTCATCTGGTATTAAATTATCGTAGTTTGTTTTTATTATTTTTATATTATTAGATATTTGTGAAGCGATATTTTTCATATCATCATAATTTTTATTTCCACAAACAATAGTGTATGACCACTTAGAACCTAATTTTAAAATTGCATTACGTATTATAAAATCAACATGCGGAAATTGCCTGTACTCAATTAAAACAGCTTCATAATTAGAATCTAAATGAATATCTGGAAGGTCAATGTGTTTTATCATATTATTATATTTAAAGCATTCAAAACGATATCTTGTTTTATCATTTGATTTAATTTCATTTTTATTTATTTTATAAACTTTACAAAATTTATTTAATAGTTTTTCTAAAAAAATATCAATTGTATTTTTATTCATATATATTTTAGACGAAATTATTTTTTCTGTATCTAACTTATAATATGATCGTTTTAATATATGGCTCAAGTGGATGGATTGGAAGTATATTTAAAAAAATAATGGAAAAAAACAATATTCGTTTTTATTGCGGTAAAAGTAGAGTAGATTGTAAGTCTACTTTAATAGATGAAATTAGTAATGTAAATCCTACACATATTATTTCTTTTATTGGTAGAACACATGGTAAAATAGGTGATAGGAAAATTACAACTATTGACTATTTAGAAGAGCCCGGAAAACTTGTAGACAATATTAGGGATAATTTGTACTCACCATTACTACTATCCCAACTATGTAAAGAGAGAAATATTCATTATACTTATTTAGGTACTGGTTGCATTTTTAAATTTGACGAAAGTCACCCATTTGAACAAGAAGAAAATGGTTTCACAGAAACTTCACTTCCAAACTTTTTTGGTTCTTCTTACTCTGTTGTTAAAGGTTACACTGATCAAATAATGAGTTTGTACTCTGATAGTACACTTAACTTACGCATTAGAATGCCTATTACTGGAGAGAAAAATGAACGCAACTTTATTACAAAAATTGTAAACTATGACAAAATCTGTTCTATTGCTAATTCCATGTCTGTACTACCTGAGTTGCTACCATTTGTTTTAAAAATGATGGATCAAAAAATAACAGGAACCATCAACTTGACAAATCCTGGTTTAATTAGTCATAATGAAATGCTTGAAATGTATAAGGAAATTGTTGATCCTCTTTTTACATGGAAAAATTTCTCTCAAGATGAACAACGCAAAATATTAGCTTCTGACCGCTCTAATAATTTTTTAGATACAACTAAACTAGAAAAATTATTTCCAGAAGTAAGAAATATAAAAGAGGCAACAAGAGCCTCATTAGTTGAATACAAAAAAAATTTAGATGAAGAAGTTCCTGTACAGAATTTATTAGTAACTGGTGGATGTGGATTTATTGGAAGTAATTTTATTAATTATTACTTTTATAAAAATAAGTTTAATAAGCTTGTGAACTTGGATGCAATGTATTATTGTGCGGATGAAAATAATGTTACTGAACAAATTAGAACAAATCCAAACTATGTATTAGTAAAAGGTAATTTAAATGATGTTGATTTGGTAGATTCTATTTTGAAAAAATATCAGATTACTCATGTTATTCATTTTGCCGCGCAGTCGCATGTTCAAAATTCATTTGAAGATTCTATCAAATTCACATATGACAATGTTTTGGGAACAAATAATCTATTAGAATCTTGTAGAAAATACAAAAAAATTCAAAAATTCATTCATGTATCAACTGATGAAGTTTACGGAGAGTCTATGAATTCTATTGAAGAATTGTGCAAAACTGAACATTCTGTTTTATGTCCAACAAATCCTTATGCTGCTACAAAAGCAGGCGCTGAATTGATGGCTCAAAGTTATTTACATTCTTATAAAATGCCTATTGTTATTACAAGAGGTAATAACGTGTATGGTAGAAATCAATATCCTGAAAAATTGATCCCACGTTTTGTTAAATTATTAAAAGAGGGTAAAAAAGTAACTATACAAGGTGATGGTTCAAGTGTACGTGCATTTTTACATGCATATGATACAGCAAAAGCATTTGAGACTATTTTGGAAAAAGGTGTAGTTGGTGAAATTTATAATATTGGTTGTGATGAAAATATGGAGTATTCTGTTTTAGATATAGCTAAAATATTAATTAAAAATATTAAGAATACTGAAAATTATGATGAACATATAGAATACATTGAAGACAGGCCATACAACGATATGCGTTATTACATTAGTAATCAGAAGCTGAAAGATTTGGGATGGAATATTGAAGTAGATCTACTATCAGGCTTAGATGATTTAATACATAATTATAGAATAAATTTTTTTGATTTATTTATAACCGAGCGTTTGCAAGATAAATTAGACTATTTTGGTGACTGGATAAAAACTGATGAAAAAATAAAAGAAATAAATAATGACTTTTTAAATGCAAAACCATATGAACACGTTATTATTCCAAATTTTTTAAATCAAGAATATGCTGATAAAATGTTTAGCGTATTTCCAACTGATATAAATTCTGAAAATTGGCACAAATATGATAATCCTATAGAATATAAGTTTGCAAATGATAAAATTACTTCTATGCCAAGATGTGTTAAAAAGTTGTTTAACTTATTCTCTTGTAAGGAAATAATAGAAAGAATAAATTTATTGACAGGTGTAGAAAATTTAGAATTTGATCCTTATTTACATGGTGCAGGTATACATGTACATCCTAACGGCGGAAAATTGGATATGCATTTAGACTATGAAAAACATCCTTATTTAAATAAAGAGAGAAGAATAAATATTATATTATACATGAGCAAAGACTGGAAGGAAGAATGGAATGGTGATACACAATTATGGGATAAAGATCTAACAAATTGTATTGTTAAATCGCCAGTTGTTTTTAATACTGCTATTATTTTTAAAACTAATGAGACATCTTGGCACGGCTTACCAGAAGAAATTAAATGTCCTGATGATGTTTTAAGAAAGACCATTGCGTATTATTATGTTAGTCCATTAGATTCAACACCTGATGAAAATATAATTGGTAATGATGGTTCTGGTTACAGAACAAAAGCCACATTCAAAAAAAGACCAGAAGATCCTGAAGATAAATTGAAGGAAAAATTATATAAAATAAGACCTTTACGTTTGATTACAAAAGAAGATCTAGAATAAAATAATCATCATTACATTTTAAAAATAATAAATAAATATAATTATTTATTATTCAGATTTCAGATTTCTTTAATGTTATAAGTTTTTATAATTTAATTAAATCCAAGTGTAAGGTCCGTTTCCTTTAATAATGGTTGTTGATTTTAAAGGTTCAACATTAATATTATTACGTTTACCTTGTGCTAACCAATAAAATTTGCAATTTTCTCCATATACTTGAAATGAATTATTGTTCACTTCAGATGCATATAGTTGTTCAGTCTTCTTACCTTCATAAATAGGTGTTAATTGAATTGTAAAATCTGTCGCTAGATTTTTAACATAGCTAGGTAAGACAATAGTTGTGGAAACATTATCTGTAATCTCTCCTTTACCTCTATAATAGACACCAACTTCTGGTCCTTCTAAACAAGCATGAACCAAGTATTTGTTTTGGTCATCAGGATGATAAATAACGAATGTTTTTGTAGAATTATTTATACTTGTAATAAAACCATTTGTTACTAAAATATTTGGTACAAAACCAGTTCCTCCGCCAGCAGTACCAGTATATCCATATAATGTAGTTCCCGATAATGGTGCTATTTGTGGTGCAGGTTGTCCAGTAGAACCTGTGTAACCAGTAGAACCAGTAGAACCTGTGTAACCAGTAGAACCAGTAGGTCCAGTGTAACCAGTAGAACCAGTTACTCCAGTGTAACCAGTAGAACCAGTAGGTCCAGTGTAACCTGTAGAACCAGTTACACCTGTGTAACCAGTAGAACCAGTAGGTCCAGTGTAACCAGTAGAACCAGTTACACCTGTGTAACCAGTAGAACCAGTAGGTCCAGTGTAACCAGTAGAACCAGTAGGTCCAGTAGAACCAGTTACACCAGTGTAACCAGTAGAACCAGTAGGTCCAGTGTAACCAGTAGAACCAGTTACACCTGTGTAACCAGTAGAACCAGTAGGTCCAGTGTAACCAGTAGAACCAGTTACACCTGTGTAACCAGTAGAACCAGTAGGTCCAGTGTAACCAGTAGAACCAGTTACACCTGTGTAACCAGTAGAACCAGTAGGTCCAGTGTAACCAGTAGAACCAGTAGGTCCAGTAGAACCAGTTACACCAGTGTAACCAGTAGAACCAGTAGGTCCAGTGTAACCAGTAGAACCAGTTACACCTGTGTAACCAGTAGAACCAGTAGGTCCAGTGTAACCAGTAGAACCAGTTACACCTGTGTAACCAGTAGAACCAG
>Ga0247833_1001603_pt1 | contig 36050 bp, 40 predicted proteins | sample LaCruzMarch2015__7_FD_187117 | JGI IMG/M metagenome (GOLD analysis project Ga0247833, IMG submission 187117) | Freshwater microbial communities from meromictic Lake La Cruz, Castile-La Mancha, Spain - LaCruzMarch2015_8m | ecosystem: Environmental > Aquatic > Freshwater > Lake | place: Spain... | reverse complement strand
TTTTTTTTTTATTTTGTTCTGAATTTTGTTCTAATTCATCTATTTCTGAAATTTCACTTAATTTTTCAGTTATAAACTCTTTCAGCTTTATATCTGGCTGTTCTTGCTTGTCGTTGATGTTCAAAATTTCAAAGGAAGATGCAAGAGAATTTTTAAAAAGTGGAAAAATTAAATCTATTAATAATTTTAATCCTTCAGAAATAGCTCTTTTAGGTGTAATACTACCGTTTGTTGTAATTTCTAGATTTAGTGATTCTTTAATATTACCTAAAGTATCATGAATTAATTTTATTTTATAGTTTACTTTTTTAATTGGCATAAAAAGAGCATCTATAATTAAAGTTTTCCCTTTTGAATTATCTTCTAAATTTTGAACTTCGGTTTCTTTTCTAAGTTCTTCAGATAATTTGTACCCTTTTCCTTTCTCTATATCAATTTCAAGATAAAATTCTCTAGGACTGATTAATGTACAAATATATTGTGTAGGATTAATAATTTTTAATGTATTTTTTGGTAAATAAAACATTCCTGCTGTAACAACAAGAGGTCCTTTTACATTTAAAACTCCTTTCACTTTTTTCTTATTCATTTTTTCACCTAACGAATTAAAAGAAGAAAACGAGGAACGAAAAACAATTTGTTTTAAATTTAATAAAACTTCAAGAGTATCTTCTCTTAAACCTTCAATAGTTTCAAATTCATGTTCAATATCATTAATTCGAGCTCCCGTAATTGAACAGCCAGTCAAATCGGATAAAAGAATTCGACGTAAAGCTGTTCCAAGCGTAATTCCTTGTCCAATTTCAAGAGGTTCTATCACAAAAGAAGAAAAATGTTGTTTTTCTTGTGTAATATAATTTTCAATACAAGTTAGCGTACTCATCTTTCTAATCAAAATTAAATAATTTTATAATCTACGTCGTTTTGGTGGTCTACAACCATTATGTGGAACAGCAGTACGATCTTCAATTGAAAGAATTGTTAATCCAGAAGCTTTTAATGCACGAATTGAAGTTTCTCGTCCGTTTCCACGTCCTTTAATCACAACTTCAATTTTTTCCATACCCATTTCAATAGCTTTAGTAGCTGCATTTTTAGCAACAATTTGTGCTGCAAACGGAGTATTTTTTCTTGTTCCTTTAAATCCAGAAGTTCCTGAGGATGCCCAACAAAGAGTATTTCCTAAAATATCACAAATGGTAATAATTGTATTATTAAATGTTGTACTAATATTTGCAATTCCAATTGCAACTGATTTTTTATTTTTTTTCTTAATTTTTGCCATTTTCAGCTAACTTTTTATCAATATTTTATTTTTTACGTGCAAATAAACTTTGTTTACGAGAAGTACGATTATTTGTACGTGTTCGTTGTCCACGAACAGGAAGACCTTTTAAATGTCTTCTTCCTCGAATCGAATTAATATCAATTAAACGTTTAATATTTAAACTGATTAATCGTTTTAAGTCTCCTTCTAATTTAAATTGATCGGTTTCTAAAATATCTCGTAAAGCAGAAATATTTCCCTCTGTTAGGTCAGATACTTTTAAATTTAAATCAATATTTAATTCTTTTAAAATACGTTTTGATGTTGAAAGTCCAATTCCATAAATACAAGTTAATGCAATATAAATTTTTTTTTTATTGGGTAAATTGTTCCCAAGAATTCTTGCCATAATTTTTTTTAATTAAAAGTTTTAACTTAAATTACCCTTGACGTTGCTTATGTTTTGGATTGATACAAATTACCATAATTCTACCATGTCGTTTGATAATTCGACAATTCCCACACATTTTTTTGACTGATGGACGTACTTTCATAGTGGTTATTTTTTAAAAGATAAATGATATTTAAAATGTATATGTTTAGATGTTAAAAAATTTTAACATTCGTTTTAAAAATTTTTTATGAACGAAAATTAGAAGGAATTAAATATAAACCTCTTAATATTTTTTGAATATCATAAATAATTCCAATTAATATAATTAAAGAAGAAATATTAATAAGATTAAATAATTCTCCTGGATAAATTCGTTTCGTAATTTCAAATAGTCCTAAAATCATACAAAGATTTAATCCTCCAATTAAAGATGTTGATTTAACAATTTGTTCTAAATAGCGAGCCGTTTCTTTTCCGGGATTTACATCTATAATACAAACAGAATTTTTTCTTAATTGTTCTGCAATTTTTTCGGGATCCCAAAAAATAGAAGTATAAAAATAATTAAAACCAATTATTAATAAATAATAAAAGAAAGTTTCAAGAATTAAAATTTCTCCAAAAAAATTACGTAAAAAAGACGATAAAAATGGAAATAGATTAGAAGCTATAATAATAGGAAAAATTCCTGCTTGATTAAAACGAATCAATAATCCATTTTTATCTTCTTCATTTTTTAATTCATTTTGAAAAAATTGCGTTTTACTAGTACCTTGTTTCGATTTTTCTAAATATGCTAATTGACGAGGTGAAATAAGTTCAATTGTTGCTTGAGCTCCCTGAGCCTTAAAAATAAGAGTACTTAATAAAATTAAAAAAATACTTTGAAATAAAAAAGAAAAATTAAGATTAAAAAAAACAAACGAATTTTTTGTAAAAATGCTTAATAAAATATTTATAAAAATAATTAATGAAGACCCATTTCCAATTCCTCGATTATCAATTAAATTTGTAAACCAAACGATACTCATGGCTCCACTTACTAATTCTAAACTTGTTAATATGAAAATTGGGATACTTTTTACATAAAAATAAGGACTTAGATAATAAATTAAATAAATACTTTGAACGAGAGCAAATAAAAAGGTTGCTCCTTTTTTATAAAATGCTAATTTTTTTCGACCTAATTCACCCTCCTCTGATTGTAATTTTTCTAGATTTGGAACAATTGTTGTTAATAAATCAACTAAGATTGATGCATTAATAAATGGAATAACACCTAGAGAAAAAGGGTTGACAATTGAATTGGTTCCTCCACCTCCAGAATACATATTAATTAATTGTAACAAAGGATTTCGTTGATCTAATTGCGAAAAAGCAAGTTGTAATGCTGTTTGATCAAGTCCCATTATTGGAATAAAATTTCCATAACGAAATATAGTTAATATGAAAAATGTAAACAGCACTTTTTGACTTGCAGTTTTTCTTCGAATATTTAAAGCAAAAAGGTCTTGAATTTCTTTACGTATATTATTTAGTAATCTTTTTAGTTTTGACATTTTTCGTTTGTTTTTGTCTCAAGATTTCTTTATATTTTTTCATTGTATTTAAATAAAAGAGTTCTTTTCGTTTACATTGCGAAATTCCAAGTTCAATTTTTTCATTTAATGCTGTTAAAGCAGAAATGGTTGCTTTTGCATTATTTAAGATATTACTAGAACCAAATTGTTTGGCTAAAATATTTTTAATTCCTGCTAATTCTAAAACTGTTCGTACCGATCCTCCAGCAATAACTCCTGTTCCTAAAGAAGCAGGTCGTAACATAATTTGACATGCACCATATGTAGATTGAATAACATGAGGAACAGAATCATTTTTTGTTAATGGAACATTAATTAGATTTTTTTTTCCATTTAATACTGCTTTTTCAATTGCAAGATTTACATCATCTGCACGTCCAATTCCAACTCCTACTTTTCTCTTTGTATCACCAATAATAACAATAGCGCGAAAAGTCATTTTTTTTCCTCCTTTAACAACTTTTGTTACTCGTTTAATTTGAATGATTTTTTCATCATATTTTATTTTAGATAAACGTACTTCTTTAAAAGCTTTTGATTTTCCAAGTTTACGTTTTTGTTTGGTTGGTTTTTTAGTATTTTCTACTTTTGTTGGTAGTTTTTCGTTTTCTTCTATTATTTGATTATTCATTGTTTCTTTTTTTTTCTTTTAAAATACAAGTCCTTTTTCTCTAGCTCCTCTTGCAATTTCTTGAATTCTTCCATGATAAGGTTTATCACCACGATCAAAGACAATTGTATTTATATTTTTATCTAATGCTTTTTTTGCAACTATTTGGCCAACTAAAAAAGCAATTTCTTTTCCTGTAATTTTTTTATTTTTTAGATCAGTAACTTTTGATTCTGATTGTTCATTTTCGTTTGGATTTGATATAAAAATAGATTCTTTTACAATCGGATCTAAACTAGAGCTTGAAGCTAATGTTCTTCCCTTTTGATCATCAATTAATTGAGCATAAATATGTTTATGAGAACGAAAAATAGATAAACGTGGTTTTTCGAAAGATCCTACAATTTTTTTTAAGTATCTTTTTTTTTTCTGAAGAAAGAGTTTTTTAATAATTTTTTTCATTTTACTTGAATTTTAGTTAACTATATATTTTAGATAAAAATCTTACTAATTAGCAAAAAAAGGAAAAAAAACGTTCCTTTTTTTAATAAAATTATTTTATTTTCCTGTTTTTCCTGCTTTACGAATAATTTTTTCTCCTAAATATAAGATTCCTTTTCCTTTATAAGGTTCTGGAGGACGTGTATCTCTAATTTTTGAAGCAAGAAGACCAACTTTTTCTTTATCAATTCCAATAATTGTAATTCGTGTAGCAGACTCTAATTTGATTTCAATATCTTCAGGAATAATAAATTCAATAGGATGAGTATATCCAACATTAACAATTAATTTTTTTTTTTCAACTTGAAATTTATATCCAATTCCTTCTGCTATTAAAGTTTTAGAAAATTGAGTTGTAATTCCTAAAACCATATTTTGAATTAATGCACGAAATAATCCATGATATGCTTTTGATTTTTTAGTATCATCAAAACGAATTACAGAAATCTTATTATCTTCAAATTTTACATCAATAAAATTTAAAAAAGATTTTTCTAATTTTCCTTTTTTATTTTCAAGACTAATTTTTTGATTTTCGATTTTAATTGAAATATCCTTAGGAATTTCAATTGGTTTTTTTCCAATACGTGACATATTTTTTAATTTGTTAAGTAATTTATCCTATATAACACAAAATTTCTCCACCTTTTTTTAATTTTTTTGCTTTTAGGTGGCTCATAATTCCACTTGAAGTAGAAATAATAGCAATTCCTTGTTCGTAACGTAAAATATCAATTATTTCATCAAAATCTTTATATCCCGAAAAAACTCTTTGTCCTGGTTTACTAATTCGTTTTAAAACTGAAAAGAAAGGTTTTTTCATCCACCATCCTTTATATTTTAAAAAGACTTTAATAGTTTTCTTTTTATTTAAAAGAGTTTTTTGGTTTTTATCTTCTTCAATTTCATAATTTTCAATATATCCATCCGCCTGAAATACAGCTAAAATAGCTAAATTTAGTTTGCTATATTGAATCATTGTAAAACTATGTTTTGCTAAACTGGCATTACGCACTCTTGTTAGCATATCTGATACTAAATCATTTGTCATTTTCTCTTTTTTTCTTAATTAATTCTGAAGATTCTTTTGGAAGCATAATTTACTTAAAATGAAATTTTTTCTAACTATTAATTACCGACCTTCGCTTTTTAATTCATATGAAATTAATTAACTTTTTTGGTTTTTATTAGCTAGAAGCAAAAGGGAAACCTAATTCTTTTAAAAGATAAAATCCTTCTTTTGCTGTTTTTGCAGATGTAACAATTGTAATTGTAAATCCTCGTCGTTTATCTACAGTATCATAATTAATTTCTGGAAAAACTAATTGCTCTGAAATTCCTAAATTATAGTTTCCATATTTATCAAAATTTTTTGGACTTAATCCGCGAAAATCTCGAATACGTGGAAAAACTAATTTAATTGTTTTTTCTAAAAATGCATACATTTTTTTGCGTCGTAAAGTAACAACTAATCCTAATGGCATTCCTTGTCGAATTTTAAAACCAGCAATTGATTTTTTTGCTTTTGTTAAAACAGGTTGTTGTCCACTGATTAAACGAATTTCTTCTGTTGCTTTTTGTAAAAAGGTTTGATTTTGTGCATTTAGTCCTAAACTAGAACTAATAACAATTTTTTCTAATTTAGGAATTTGATGACAATTTTTATATTGAAATTCTTTTGATAATTTTGGACTAACTATTTCTTTATATTCTTTTTTTAAATTATTCATTAGTTTCTTTCATTTTTTCTATTTTTTGTCACTTTTTTCACTTTGCTCAACAATATTTCCAGTTTTTTTAAAATATCGATATTTTTTTTCATTTATCATTTTATAACCAATTTTACTTGCCACGTTTTTATTCGTATCCCATAACATTAAATTAGATAAATGAATATAAAGTGGAAGCTCTTTTTTATCTCCCTCTTTTCCTTTATATTTGATACGTGGTAAAATCTCTGTAATAGTGGCAACTGATTTTGTTCGAACGATAGAAGAAATTGTTCCAATGAGTCCCTTTTGATTTCCACAAATTACTTTAATTTTATCTCCTAATTTTACGTGAGATTTTTGCGGATTTTGAAGAAGAATTTTGTTTTTATTCATATTACTTCACTTGCTAAAGAAATTATTTTTGTAAAATTTTTGTCACGAATTTCACGTGCTACAGGTCCAAATACTCTTGTTCCTCTCGGATTATTTTCGGGATTAATAATTACAGCCGCATTATCGTCAAAGCGAATTGCCATTCCATCACTTCTTTTTAATGTTTTTTTTGTGCGGATAATTACTGCTCTTACAACAGCAGAACGTTTCACTGTCATATTTGGTGTTGCTTCTTTTACAACTCCTATAATTACATCCCCAACATTTGCATATTTTCGATTATTTCCTAATACTCGAATACACATTAATTGTTTAGCTCCACTATTATCAGCCACTGTTAAATATGTTTGAGGTTGAATCATTTTTATTTATACCTTTCTATTTTTGATTACATTTCTTAATTTTTATCTAACTGTTTTTTTTTGCCACTTGAAAATTTTTAAAGAAATAATTAATTAAGTAAATCTTTTTGAGAAGTTTTTAAAATTTCTTTTAACTCCCATTTTTTCATTTTACTAATGGGAGCCGTTTCCTGAACTAAAACAATATCCCCTTCTTTACAAATATTTTCTTCATCATGAGCCATATAACGTTTTGTTTGAATTAACGTTTTTCCATATTTAGGATGTTGATAACGAATTTGAACGGCTACTACTATTGTTTTATTAGGTTTATTACTTACTACAATTCCTAAGCGTTCTTTTCTAGCCATTTTGCTTTTCTTTATTTTGACTTGTTTTTAATACTACAAATTTTTTAAATTTTAATTGTGCAATTCTACGTTTAGTATGTACAAACAAATGATTTTTAAATGTTTGTTTTCTAGCTTGCGTAATACGTAGTTCAAATAATTTTTTTTGTAATAAAAAAATTTCTTGATCAATATCTCCAATATTTGTTAATGAATCTAATTCTTTATAGGTAGGTAAGCTCATACTTCAATTTGAGAAATAGTTTTTATGTCTTCTTTTATTAAGATTTTTGTTTTAATAGGCAATTTATATGAGGCAATTTTTAATGCTTCCAATGCTATTTCTTTTGAGACACCATCTATTTCAAATAATATATTGCCTGGCTTAATTACAACTACCCAATATTCCACGGATCCTTTCCCAGACCCCATTCGTGATTCTTCTGCTCTTGCTGTAACAGATTTATCGGGAAAGACTTTAATCCATAATTTTCCATTTCGTTTTGTATATCTTGAAATCGTTCTTCTGGCAGCTTCGATTTGACGAGAAGTTAGCCAAGTTGGTTCTAATGCTTGAATTCCGAATGTTCCGTGATCCAATTTATTATTACGACACGCTTTTCCTTTTAAACGTCCGCGTTGCATTTTTCTATATTTTGTTCTTTTTGGGCTTAACATATTTCTTATTATTATTTAATAAATAACCACACTTTAATACCAATGATTCCGTATGCTGTTTTAGCTTCTTGTTGTGTATAATCAATTTTTGCGCGTAAAGTATGTAAAGGAACTTTTCCATCTCGTTTCCATTCACTTCGTGCAATATCAATTCCATTTAATCTTCCTGAAACTTCAACTTTGATTCCTTTAATTGTTGTTGCTTGAACTTTTTTAATTGTTTGTTTTACAGCACGTCGGAACGGAATTCTTTTTTCTAATTGTTCTGCAATATATTTTGAAATTAATGTAGCATCTTCAAATGGATTTTTTACAAAAGTAATTCCAATGGAATAATTTTTATTTGTTTTAATTTGGAAAAAACGAAGAAGATTTCTAATTGTTTCTTTTAAAAATAATCCAGTAAATTTTTTTAAATTTCCTTTTGTAGAATTTAATAACGTAACTATTTTTTGATTTGATAAAACAGAGTCTGTTTCTTTTTCTTCTTTTTTTTCAATTATTTCGTCAAGTTTTTTATCAGTAAAATATTTCGGAACTTTTCGATACATATCTTTTGCTCTTGGAAATAATGCATGAATCATAATATTTACATATTCTTTTTCATTTTCTACTTTATTTCCTTCTGAATTTGTTCGACCAATCTCAATTTTTGAAATAGATAAAAAATCTTTAAAAACTTCTTCAACTTTTTCTCGAATAAAAAAATCTTCTTCAATTAAGGAAGCATAATTTTTTTTTGTTGAATACCAATTTGATACATGTTTTTCTGTTGTAATTAATCGAAAACCTCTTGGATGCGTTTTTTGTCCCACAATAATTCTCCTAGTTATAATTTATAAAATAATTTTTAATTTACTTCAATTTCTTCTGCAATACGAATTGTAATATGAGAGCTTCTTTTTTTAATTTTACGAGGTGAACCTTTTGAACCACATGCCATTCGTTTAGCAATAGAACCTTGATTTACAAAAGCTTCTACGATAATAATTTTTTCTTTTTCAAAATCTAAATTATTTGTTCCATTTGAAACTGCCGAATAAAGAGTTTGCCAAATAACTGAACTTGATTTTTGAGGTAAATATTTTAAAATTTTTAAAGCTTCTTTATAGCTTTTCCCACGAATTTGAGAAATAATTTTATCAATTTTTGGAGGTGCAATTCTAATATTTTTTGAAATTGCTAAAGCAGTTTGTCTGATATTATTCATTTTTATTTTTTTACTTTACGTTCAGTTTTTTTATGTGAGCGAAAATTACGAGTAGGAACAAATTCTCCTAATTTATGTCCAACCAATGGATCAGAAATATAAACGGGAATATGTTTTTGTCCATTATAAACACTAATTGTATGCCCAATCATTGAAGGTAAAATAGTAGAAGAACGTGACCAAGTCTTAATTACTTCTTTTTTTCCGTTTGTGTTTAAAATTCTTATTTTTTTTAATAAGTGATAAGCTATATAAGGTCCTTTTAGAATTGATCGTGTCATAGTTTTTTTTTACTTAACAAAGGTAAAAATTTCAGTTTATAATTTTAAATTTTTTGTTGAATTAATTAATTAAACTTAATTATTGGATTAACGAGAACGAATAATAAAAAGATCACTTTTCTTTTTTTTATTACGTGTTTTCATTCCTAATGCTGGTTTTCCCCAAGGTGTTAAAGGTCTTGGTTTTCCAATTGGACAACGTCCTTCTCCTCCTCCATGTGGATGATCTACAGGATTCATAACTGATCCTCGTACAGTTGGACGAATTCCTAACCATCTTGTTCTTCCAGCTTTTCCAAGAACTACATTATAAACATCTGAATTACTGACTTTTCCAATCGTAGCAAAACATTCTTTTTTAAATAAACGAATTTCTTTAGAAGATAATCTTAAAACTACATAATCATTTTCTTTTGCTAAAATTTTTGCAGAACTTCCCGCTGTTCGTATTATTTGTCCTCCTTTTCCAGGAAATAATTCAACATTATGAACATCAATTCCTAAAGGTATATTTTCAAGTGGCATAGCATTTCCCACTTTAATTTCTACATTTTTTCCAGATAATATAACTTCATTAAGAGCTAAATTTTCTGGATGAAGAATATAACGTTTTTCTCCATCAGTATAAGTAATTAAAGCAATATTTGCATTACGATTAGGATCATATTCGATAGCAGTTACATTTCCAGCTATATTATATTTATTACGACGAAAATCAATAAGTCGATATAAACGTTTATGTCCTCCTCCTTTATGACGAATTGTAATTCGTCCTTTATTATTTCTTCCTTTTGCACGATGATTTGCGACAACTAAAGATTTTTCTGGACGTTTTTTTGATACACCTGAAAAATCAAGAACACTTCGATTACGTGTTGTTGGTGTATATGGTTTATAAATTTTAATTGCCATAAGTTAATAAAAGAATAAGAGTGAAAATTGAGATAGTTAAAGGTTTTAATTAAATAAATTATTAATTGAATCACCTTCTTTTAATTTAATAAAAGCTTTTTTATAACGAGAATATTGTCCGATTTTTTTTTGATATCCTTTATTAATAATTGTTTTTTTTGTTTTACGGGGAAATACAGCTGTATTTACACTGACAATTGTAACATTAAAAATATTTTGAATAATATATTTAATTTCCGTTTTTGTTAACGAACGATCAACAACAAACGTATATTGTTGTTTTCCATATAAATTCATTGATTTTTCATTAATAAGCGGATATTTTATTAAATTTAAAAGATCGCCTAAATTATGTGTAAGATTTTCCATAAGTTAAATTAATTGAATTTAAAGTTTTATTTGATAAAACAATATAGTTTGTTTTTAATAATTGCTCAATATTTAAACAATTTTCTGTTGTAATTGTAATATTTTTTAAATTACGTGTTGATAACCAAAGGAATTTATTAGGTTTCTCTACAATAAATAAAAGTTTTGTATTTGGATTTAATTGATATTTTTTAAAAATTTCTAAGATTTTTTTTGTTTTAATTATATTAATTTCATCAAAAAATGTTTCCTCAATAAAAATACATTCTTTTTTCTTTAAATAAAGAGCTGACAAAATTGCTAAGCGTCTTTCTTTCTTATTACTTTTTTTTATTACAATACGAGGTTTAGGTCCAAAACTTACTCCTCCACCTACCCATAAAGGTGAACGTGTTGAACCTGCACGAGCATTTCCTGTTCCTTTTTGTCTCCATGGTTTTTTACCACCTCCACGAACTTCAGATTTTGTTTTTGTAAATGCTGTATATTTTCTTTTTGTTTTTAATTGATTTAAGTAAATTTTATGAATTAAACCAATCGCTTTTTTTTTTCTTTCTAAATTAGGTAAAAATATTTTTTCTTCCATTTGTTGTCTCTTTTTTATTCAATAACAGTTTTCTTTTTCAGATTAATACTTACTAGATTACCTGATTTTCCTGGAATAGAACCCTTAATAACTAATAAATTTTCTTTTGCATCAATATCAATAATTTCTAATCCTGAAATGGTTTTTTGTTCCATTCCTAATCTTCCAGGCATTTTTTTACCTGGCCATACACGCCCTGGTGTTGTTCCAGATCCCATTGATCCTTGTAAACGATGATGTTTTGAACCATGGCCCATTGGTCCTTGTACGAAATTATTTTTTTTAATATTTCCACAGTTTCCTTTTCCGATACTTAATCCACTAATATTTATAAAATCACCGATAGTAAAAAGATTTACATCAAATTTTTCACCAATTGTATAATTTAAAGGAGTTTCAGTTTTATATTCTTTTAAATATTTAAAAGAACCTAAATTATTTTTTGATAAATGACCAAGCTCAGGTTTTGTTAATTTTTTTGCCGGAGACTCTAAATAACCCAATTGAATAGCATTATAACCACATGTTTCTGTCGATTTAATCTGAGTAATATAACAAGGTCCTCCCTTGATAATTGTTACTGGAATTACTTCTCCTTTTTTATTAAAAACTTGGGTCATACCGATTTTATTTCCTAGAATACCAAGAGACACGAAATACCTTTTTCAATAATTTTTTTTTTAACGTCTAAAATAGTAAGCTATTTTTTTTTTATTGTCTATATCAGTTAAATTCTAAATAACTATTTTTTTTTTATAAAAGGCAATAAAGAAAATAGAAAACAAAACAAAAAACTTGCGAGTTTTTTACAAATTTCATATATTTTAGGTGATTGCTTTAAGGAAAATGATTAAACTCACATGAATGAAAAAAATGTAAAAAAATCTGGTAAAAAAATAGTTGGAATTGATTTAGGAACAACAAATTCAGTTATTTCTGTTTTAGAAGGAGCAACACCTACAGTTATTGTTAATGCTGAAGGTTCAAGAACAACACCTTCTATTGTTGCTTATACAGCAAATGGTGAAGCTTTAGTTGGACAAATTGCAAAACGACAAACCATAGTAAATCCAGAAAATACTTTTTACTCTGTTAAACGTTTTATTGGATGTAAATTTGATGAAATTAAAGATGAAATTAATCGTATTTCATATAAAGTTAAAAAAGATGAAAATGGAAATATTAAAATTAGTTCGCCAATTTTAAAAAAAGATTTTAGTCCTGAAGAAATTTCTGCAGCAGTTCTTAAAAAATTAGTAAATGATGCAAGTAAATATTTAAAAGAAACTATTACTCAAGCTATTATTACTGTTCCGGCATATTTTAATGATTCACAACGATTAGCTACTAAAGATGCTGGATCTATTGCAGGTTTAGAAGTTTTAAGAATTTTAAATGAACCTACTGCAGCGGCATTAGCATATGGATTAGACAAAAAGAAAAATGAAGTTGTTCTTATTTTTGATTTAGGAGGAGGAACTTTTGATGTTTCTATTTTAGAAGTTGGAGATGAAGTTTTTGAAGTTTTATCTACGTCAGGAGATACACATTTAGGAGGTGATGATTTTGATCAAGCTATTGTTAGTTATGTTATGAAACAATTCAAAGAACGTGAAGGAATTGATTTATATAATGAAAAACAAGCTTTACAAAGAATTATTGAAGCTTCAGAAAAAGCTAAAGTTGAATTATCTACTCTACAAACAACTTTAATTAGTTTACCTTTTATTTATGTTAAAGGACAAACACCTATTAGTCTTGAAATTGAATTAGATCGTTCAAAATTTGAAGAATTAAGTCGTTCTATTTTAGAAAGATGTAAAAATCCTGTTTTAAAAGCCTTAGAAGATGCAAAACTTTCTAAAACAGATATTGACGAAGTTATTTTAGTTGGAGGTTCTACACGAATTCCTTCTGTTAGAAATTTATTAACAGATTTATTAGGTAAACCATTAAATGAAACAGTAAATCCAGATGAAGTTGTTGCTATGGGTGCAGCTGTTCAAGCAGGAATTTTAGCTGGAGAAATTACTGACTTAATTTTATTAGATGTTACACCTTTATCATTAGGAGTGGAAACAATGGGTGGATTAATGACTACGATTATTAATCGTAATGCTTCAATTCCAGTAAAACAATCTGAAATTTTTTCTACTGGTGCAGATATGCAAGAAACTGTTGAAATTCATGTCTTACAAGGGGAACGCTCATTTGCAAAAGATAATAAAAGTTTAGGAATTTTTAAATTAAAAGGAATTCCAGCTGCTCCTAGAGGTATTCCTCGAATTAATGTTACTTTTCAATTAGATGTTAATGGTCTGTTAGCTGTTTCAGCGAGAGAAGAACAAAGTGGACAAGAACAATCTATTAAAATTGAAGGTGCATCGATTTTAGCGCGTGAAGATGTAAATAAAATGATTCAAGAAGCAGAAGCAAACGCTATTTTAGATAAAATCAAAAAAAATCAAGTTACAATTACGTACGAATTTGATAATTTTTTAAATAAAGCAGAAGAACTTTTTACTCTGGTTCAAAATCAAGAAATTAATATAGAATCACTTACTGAAAATTTAGAAATGAGTGAATTTTATAAGGATTTACTTGAAAAATCTAAAGAAACATATTTTACTAATTCATATTCAGAATTTGCATCTAATGTAATTCAAGAATTTGAAGTTTGTTATGCATTCTTTATTTTTTCAGAAATCAAAAATAGAATTCTTGCAGAATCAACAAATTCTGATTTTAGTTCTGATAATGATAATTCTGATCAAGGAAAACAAAATAAGAAAAAAGGAAAAATCATTGATGTCACTGATGATTAATTTTTAGGTTTTCTTTTTTTATTTTTCAGATTTTCTTTAGAGAAAATTATCTGGCATAAACCAGTTAGTAAACTCTGATAAAAATCTGAAAAATAAAAAGAAATAAAAGGAAGAAGTGAGATTTGAACTCACGGAACCCTTAAGGTTCGGCTGATTTCAAGTCAGCTGCAATCGACCACTCTGCCATCCTTCCATCAAATTTTGAGAATTATTTTTTAGGGATTAATTTAAAAAAAGAATTAAAATACTTATTTCTGTAGAAAATAAAACTTCTTATTTCTACAGAAATGAGTAATTAGTATGATAAAAATTTAACTTTCGTAAGACGTTGTTCCACTAAATTTAATAGAGGCTGGATTTGGATTTTTTCCAATTGAGAAATCTCTTTTTCCAATAGCTACTCTTCCCTCATTTACTTTTTCTGGAAAAACACCATCTTTTGGATGAATAAATTGTAATTCTGTACTAGGGAATAAACGAAAAACTCGATAATCATTAATTTTAAATGATGTACGTAGTTGTTTTCCTAAAGCTAAACATTGTTCTTTTCGAGCAAAATAGACTAAATTAGGTCCTTGTTTCATAATCGCAGCTCCGCCTGTAGGTAATTCGAAAATATTTTCTTTTACTGAACTAACTTTGCGAGTATTTGTCCAAGTAATAACATATTTTTCCTCTGTTTCCGCTGCTTCTAACCATCCACCTGTACTTCCTTCAAATTCTGGATAATAATTTGTTGACATTTTTATCTTTTTTTTTTTTAGAAATTCTTGTCTTTTTTCTTTACAGATTTGGAATTCTTGTAATAATGAAATAATAATGAAATTTATGTCTTTTATCTTGTATTTTATTTTAGAAAATAAATAAAAAGCCAAGGAAGAAGAAATAAAATCCGGAAAGCTAGCGGAGAATGGATTTGAACCATTGACCTTCGGGTTATGAGCCCGACGAGCTACCAAGCTGCTCTACCCCGCCTTTGCTATTTTGAAACGAAATAATATATAAAGTATACATTTTTTAGCTCTTCAAATTCAACTCTTTTTTTTAAATTTTGCTAAAAAATTAGTTTAAAAATAAATGAATTAAAAAAAAAGGAATAAAAAAAAGAAAAAGTAAAAAAAATGTTTTTTTTATATTTTGTAAACTCGGTTCAATTTTTTGAATGCGAATTAATTTTTCATTTTTCATTACTAAAAAAGGTTTTTCCCATATTTTTCCTTGATACCATGAACCTTCTTCATAAATAAGACGTGAATTTTGAAAATTCATATTTATTTTTTTTAATAAAAAGAAAGGTTGGAAAAGCAAAAGAAAAGAACAGAAACAAAAAAAAGAAAAAAAGGAAGAGAAATTAGTCCATAGGTTAAGTATAGAAATAGTCAAAAGAAAAAACCCTAATTTCTCTAATCTTATTGTATCTAATTTGATTTCATTGAAAGCATTTAATTGATTTTTGTCATATTCCGAATTAGAAAAAAACAAATTCCATTTTTTTGATTTGAAAACTATCCAATTAAAAAAAAAATTTTGTTTTAATTCAATATATTCCGTAATCGGTTTTTGATCATCAGGAACTGGACATAAGAAAAAAATTTTCAAAAGAGAAGTTGTTGAATTATTGATTGAAAACATAAGTTATCTTTTATATAGAAATAAAAAGAAACGAATAAATTGTAAGAATAATTAAAATTAAAAGTCATTTCCTTTAATTTTAATTAATAAAAGAACAAATTGTAGAATAAAAGAAACCCATGTTCCTTTTTCAAATGGATTCATTAAAGACGTTTGGGTAGCAGTAATTTCTTTTGTACTTTCATTTTGTGAAATAATTAACACAATTAATAAAAGACTATTTAAAATTAAAAAAAAATTAAAAGACATAAATAATTAATAAAAATACCAAACTTATCTTTTTTCAACTATTTTCTTTTAAGTATTGGCTTGTACTTGTAAAAAAAGGAAACCTAATGCTAGCCCTAAAAGCGTAATTACAAAACAAATCCCGGCAACTGTAATAATTTCTCCCATAATTTTTGGTAATTTTAATTTTTTTAATTCAACTAAGTAATTTTTTTAGATAAAATCTTATTTTGTTCTTTAGAATTTAGAAACCGTTTCGGCCCCATACGACTAAAGCTAATGAAAATGAAAAAACAAGCATTAAACTTGCCCATCCTAAGCTAAGTACATCTATCATAATTGTTTTGCTTTTTAAATATATATATATATATATTATTATATCTTTTCTCTTGTTTTCTTCCAAACTGATTTTATCTGAAACTGATTTTATCTGAAATTAATTTTCTATATGAGTTGGATGTTTTAAAAAAATAGAAAACTAAAAATATTTCTGTTACAATATTAGGTGTATAAGATAAAAATTATTAACAATTATTAATTGAATGATTACAGATACAGAACTTTCTGAATTTCAAATTGCAAGTCTTCTAGTTGCTGCATTAATTTTATTAGGTCTTACGATTCGATTAGGTATCTCTTTTTGGACCGAAATCCGAAATTAATTTCTAACTAGATAAAAATCTGAAAATGATAAATAAAAGAAACACTAATAATTATGTCATTAGCCAAAAATATTTTAGTTACTAAAAATCAAACTAATTTTCCTTTTGCTGCTATTATTGGCCAAGAAGAAATGAAATTAGCTTTACAATTAAATGTTATAGACCCTACCATTGGGGGTGTTATGATTATGGGAGATCGAGGAACTGGAAAATCAACTACTATTAGAGCTTTAGCTGATTTGTTACCTGATATTACAGTAATTAAAAATGATCCCTTTAATACAGATCCAAGTTCTTTTTCTCAACAATATGAAACAGAAAGAATTAAAATTCCTATGGTTGAACTTCCTTTAGGGGCAACTGAAGATCGTGTTTGTGGAACTATTAATTTAAAGGAAATTTTATCTGGAGGAAGTAGCACATTTGAACCAGGGTTATTAGCTAGAGCTAATCGTGGTCTTCTTTATGTTGATGAAATTAACTTATTAGATGATCATTTAGTCGATATTTTACTTGATTCAGCTGCTTCAGGATGGAATACCGTTGAACGAGAAGGGATTTCAATTAAACATCCAGCAAAATTTATTCTTATTGGATCTGGAAATCCTGAAGAAGGAGAATTACGACCTCAATTACTTGATCGTTTTGGAATGCATGCTGAAATTAGAACAATTAGTGATCCTCTTTTAAGAGTTCGAATTGTAGAAGAAAGAATTAGTTTTGATCAATATCCACAACTATGGTTTGAAAAATATCAAGACGAACAAGTTAATATTCAAAAACGTATTGTAGATGCACAAAAATTATTACCTCAAGTTTCTATTCGAAAAGATTTTCAATTAAAAATTTCTCAAATTTGTAGTGAATTAAAAATTGAAGGATTACGAGGAGATCTTGTTACAAGTCGTGCAGCTATTGCCTTAACCGCTTTTGAAAATAGAGTTGAAGTTACTGTTAATGATATTAAACGTGTTATTATTCTTTGTTTACGTCATCGTTTAAGAAGAGATCCTATGGAATCTATCAATTCCGGAACCAAAATTGAAGAAATTTTTCAAAAAGTTTTTGCTGATCCTTCTCTTTAATTTTTAATTTTTTAATTTTTCTTTAGATTTTTAAAAAATCTGAAGAAAATTTGGGGCTCATCGTCTAAGGGATTAGGACGGAAACCTTCTAAGTTTCTAATGTAGGTTCGAATCCTACTGAGCTCATTTTTATAGTCCAAATAATCAAATTTTTTTTCGTTTTGAAATATCTTGTTATATTGTTTATGTTATATTTTTGTATATACAATATAACAAGTAAAAGGCAGTTAGCTCAGTGGTAGAGCGTCTGCCTTACAAGCAGAGGGTCACTGGTTCGACCCCAGTACTGCCTATTAAAATATTAATCATGAATTCAATAATTTTGAAAAAGGAATAGAATCTTTTAGTTTTGGAATAAGAAGATAAATTCCTTTTTTTAAACAAATAAAAATAAGAACTTTTTTCCCATAATTTATATATTGAACAGGAAAAGGTGGCTTTTTTCCATACTTAGATTCAAATATTTTTGCCATATCTTTACCTTTTGGCGGTACCAGCGGTATAAGCGGTACACGTTTCAATAAAGTTCCTAAATATTCTAAATAACTCACAACTTGTTCCCATTCTTCCTCGGAACACCAAGAACCATAACCATATAGGTCTAATAATAAATAAAAAAGACGAATCAAAAATAATAGCTTCGCATGTTCTAAACGTGTTAAATGCATGGAAGCATATTTTAAAAATCCACCTAATGTACCCTTTTTAGATATTTTCATTGTGATTTCGTAATAAATTTTACGAATGTCACTCATCCCTGTTCGGTAAAAAAATAAAATAAATTTTGCCTTATTCTGAACAATTGCTTGTAGTAATTTCTTTAATTCTTCTACTTTCTCTAAATGTTTTTCATCTAGAGGATGCTTTACTATATAAAGCCTTAAAATAATTGGAAGAGATAAAAAATCTATTCGATTTTTCCAACGAAAATAGAAACCAAGAACAATTCGTGACAAGGTCGCGACGTCATTCGTAGTAAATCTATTGATGAGTTCAAGATTTCTTAATCTTCCTAATTCGCCATCTCCTGGAATTAAGATATTAATAAGATTTCGAAACTTCAATTTTTGAAAGGTATCAAAAGACCTAAAACTTTCAAAAACTTTTTCGGAAAAGAAATTATTATGTTCCTCTTTGAAAATATCCGAAAGAGTATCAAAATCTTCTCCCTCAAATTCAATTCCCTCTGATGGAAGATTATCCAAAATAGAAATTACAGGTCCGATATTTTCAAATTTTCGGACAATTAACGAAGCTACTATTGTAGAAGCAACAGCTAAAATTATAAGTTCCGTTACAATCTCCACGGAACGACATAATCTATTAATTTCCTTTTCATTCAAGTTCGGTGCAGATTGTTTTACCCAAACTTGAATTTTAGGAAAAAGAGTGCGAGCTAACACAATAGAAATAACTCTTGTGCTAACTCCCGTTATAATAGCAATCGCAATTGCTTCAATTAATTTTTTTACAAGCGGTTTTGCTAAAAATTGAGTAATAGGATAAAGAGCAAGAAATTTTTTAGTTTTTCTGCTAATTTTTCTATTATAACAAAGTGACACTCCCATTTTTTCTGAGACGAATCTCAGTTTTGTTTCTTCACGTTTCTTATACGTTTTTAAAAATTTTATAGATTTCATCTTTTATTTTTTTATTTAATTATTAAGTTTAGTAAAAATATTTAAATACGTATATATGTTTTATTTAGCTAAAAAGTATAAAAGAAAAAGGTTCCTTTTGTCAAGTGCCAAGTTTATAATAAAGCAAAAGTTTAATTTTTCTTAATAAATACTTTTTTTACTATGCAATTTTTGTTTTTCTCTGACTATCAATTACCAATCGTAGGATGTATTTTTCTTTTTTTTGCAATGATAGGATATTGGGTAAATCTTTCTCTTCCAAAAAATGAATTTTTTCTTTTTATTACAAAAAAATTAGTTTTGGGAAGTAATATTCTTTTTGCATTAACTTTATTATTAAGATGGATTGGAGAGGGTTATTTTCCATTAAGCAATTTATATGAATCTTTAATTTTCTTAAGTTGGGGAATTTCTTTTGTTCATTTAATTATTGAAGAAAAAACTAAGAGTCGTTTAATTGGAGCAATTGCAAGCCCAATTGTTTTTTTTATTTCTTCGTTTTCAAGTTTAACGTTACCAATCGAAATGCAAAAAGCATTACCATTAGTACCTTCCTTACAATCAAATTGGTTAATGATGCATGTAAGTATGATGATGATTAGTTATTCAACTTTAATTATAGGATCTCTGCTTTCTCTTTTTTACTTAGCTTTTTCATTTTTTATTCAAAAAAAAGAAAAATCTACAAAAACTATTGAAAAGAAATTAGAACCTTCATTAGATTTAATGACAGTATCCGTTTCAGGAGTTACAGGTACGCCAAATTCGAATCTAGAACCTAACTTTAATTTTCCTTTCAGCTCAGATGAAACTACTTTCTATACAAATCTAAGCGAAAAAAGTGAAAGAAATAGAACGGATACGAACATATCAGAGTCTTTAAGAAAAGAAGAAAAAAATATCCAAACAAAATATTCTTTACTTCAAACAATTGATATTTGGAGTTATAGAATTATTGGATTAGGTTTTCCTTTTTTAACAATTGGAATCATTTCAGGTGCAGTTTGGGCTAATGAAGCTTGGGGATCTTATTGGAGTTGGGATCCTAAAGAAACATGGGCATTAATTACATGGTTAGTTTTTGCAATTTATTTACATTCTCGTTTATTAAAAGGATGGCAAGGTCAAAAAACAGCATGGATCGGATCTGCTGGATTTTTTGTGATTTGGATTTGTTATTTAGGTGTTAATTTTTTAGGAAAAGGTTTACATAGTTATGGTTGGGTCTTAAATTAAATTTTCAGTTTAAAAACAAAACTAATTTTATCTGAAACTAATTTTATCTGAAACTGATTTTATCTGAATCAATTTTCTAACGAAAATGTTACAAATTAATTTAGATAAAATCAGTTAATAAAAAATTGTAATTACAAGAATCCAAGAAAGAAGATTAATAAGCTAATCCCATACTTCTTGTTGTTTCTCCACCTAAATAGACACGAATACTTAAAAAATCTGTAGGACAAGCACTTTCACATCTTTTACATCCAACACAATCTTCTGTTCGTGGAGCGGAAGCAATTTGCCCTGCTCTACAATCTTCCCAAATTACCATTTCAAGTACATCTGTAGGACATGCTCTTACACATTGTGTACATCCGATGCAAGTATCATAAATTTTTACAGTATGGCTCATATTTTTCCTATTTTTTTTTATTAATTACTTATTATACGAAAAGAATAAAAAGAAATAAATTTGATTTTACTTAAGATTTTACTTAAAAGAGATATTAGCTTCTTCAAGAACATAAGTAGCAATTTCCTGAATTTCCAATTCTGTTAAACGTCCTCCAAATGCAGGCATTCCATTTTTACCATTAATAATTTGGTAAACAATAGCATTTACAGTATTCATCCCATTGATTTCAAGTGTTTCTTTTTTCAAATTTTTTTCAGGAATAATTAAATTTTTCCCTCCGATATGACAAACATTACAATTAGCAAAAAATAATTGTTTGCCTTCTTTTAATTGATTTTCAAAACTATTTTTATTTTTTTGTATTTCTAAAAAAGAACTTTGATTTGTAGATAAAATGGATCTATAGAAATCAGGGTTCCTTTTACTTTTCAAATTAACATCTGAATTGATTTCATCATTTGGATCCATTTTGATTGGAAAAATGGGACTATGAATTGTTGTCGAAGTTTGGATTACATTTTTACTGAGGAAATGATTTCCTGGGAGTTTATTTTGAATGAAATATGAATCTATGCCAGGATAAAAAAAGAGAGATATTTCAGAACTAATTGATGTTTTATTTATCGAAAATGTATTAAGAAACGTAACATTCCATAGAAAATGACAAAAACAGGAAAAAAGAAAACGTTTGAAAAACAAAAAAGTCATTGAATTAATTGAATCTGAAGAGAAAATCTTAATGAATTTCATTTAGATGTAATGAAAAAGAAAAAAAGAAAAGAAAAATAATTTCTTTTCTTTTTTTTCTTTTCTTAGTTAATAGGTTTTAATTGAAGAACAGGTTCTGTTTCACGATTAATTCCTTTTTCAAATCCAGCTGCAGCAGCACGAGCACGTCCTGAATGCCACCAGTGTCCAACTAATAAGAAGAATCCAAGGAAGAAATGAGAACAAGTTAACCATGAACGAGGTGAAACATAGTTAACAGAGTTAATTTCTGTAGCAACTCCTGAAACAGAATTTAATGATCCTAATGGAGCATGAGTCATATATTCAGCAGCGCGACGTTCTTGCCAAGGTTGAATATCATTACGAATTTTATTAATATCTAATCCATTAGGTCCACGTAAAGGTTCTAACCAAGGAGCACGAAGATCCCAGAAACGCATAGTTTCTCCTCCAAAAATAATTTCTCCACTTGGAGAACGCATTAAATATTTTCCTAATCCAGTAGGTCCTTGTGCTGAAGCTACATTAGCTCCTAAACGTTGGTCACGAACTAAGAAAGTAAAAGCTTGTGCTTGAGATGCTTCAGGTCCAGTAGGTCCATAAAATTCACTTGGATAAGCAGTGTTATTGTACCAAACGAAAATAGAAGCTGTAAGTCCCATAACAGATAAAGCTGCTAAACTGTAAGATAAATAAGCTTCTCCTGACCAAACAAATGCTCTTCTTGCCCAAGCAAATGGTTTAGTTAAAATATGCCAAATTCCACCACTTAAAGTTAAAATTCCAACCCAAATATGTCCTCCAACTAAATCTTCAAGATTATTAATAGAAACAATCCATCCGTCACCACCGAAAGGTGATTTTAAAACATAGTTAAAAATAACTAATGGATTTAATGTTGGATTTTTAATTAATCTTACATCTCCTCCTCCTGGAGCCCAAGTATCATAAACTCCTCCAATATACATAGCTTTAATAACTAATAAAAAGGCTCCAATTCCTAATAAACATAAATGAATACCTAAAATTGTTGTCATTTTATTTTTATCACGCCAGTCATATCCAAAAAGAGGTGCATTTGTTTCTAATGTATCAGGTCCAAAAAGAGAATGATAAATCCCTCCAAATCCTAATACAGCAGAAGAAATTAAATGTAAAACTCCTACTACAAAGTAAGGATAAATATCATTAATTTCTCCAGCAGGTCCAACTCCCCATCCTAATGTAGCTAAATGAGGTAAAAGAATAAAACCTTGATCATATAATGGTTTTTCAGGAATAAAGTGCGAAACTTCAAATAAAGTCATTGCTCCAGCCCAAAAAACAATTAATCCAGCATGAGCTACATGAGCTCCAAGAAGTTTTCCTGAAAGATTAATTAATCTTGCATTTCCAGCCCACCAAGCAAATCCAGTAGATTCGATTGTTTTATTTGTAGTAATTTCTAAATCATCAAAGCGCGTTTCCACGTGGTAATACCTCTTCTGGGAATATATAGTTTTCATGTGGTTGATCTTGTGCTGCCATCCACATTCTAATACCTTCATTTAATAAAAGATTTTTTGTATAAAAAGTTTCAAATTCTGGATCTTCAGCTGCACGTAATTCTTGAGAAACGAAATCATATGCTCTTAAATTTAATGCTAATCCAACCATTCCAACTGCACTTGCCCAAAGTCCTGTTACAGGAACAAATAACATGAAGAAATGTAACCAACGTTTATTTGAAAATGCTACTCCAAAAATTTGTGACCAAAAACGATTCGCTGTTACCATTGAATACGTTTCTTCTGATTGAGTTGGAGTAAATGCACGGAATGTATTTGCTGCATCTCCATCTTCGAATAATGTATTTTCTACAGTTGCTCCATGAATTGCACATAAAAGAGCTCCCCCTAAAATTCCTGCTACTCCCATCATATGGAATGGATTTAATGTCCAGTTATGGAATCCTTGTAAGAATAATAAGAAACGGAAAATTGCCGCTACTCCAAAACTAGGTGCAAAGAACCAACTTGCTTGTCCTAAAGGATAAATTAAGAATACAGATACGAAAATAGAAATCGGACCAGAAAAAGCTAAGGCATTATAAGGTCTGATTCCTACTAAACGAGCAATTTCAAATTGACGTAAACAAAAACCGATTAAACCAAATGCACCATGTAAAGCTGTGAAAGTCCAAAGTCCACCAATTTTAAACCATAATGTAAAATCTCCTTTTGCTTCTGGTCCCCATAATAATAATAAGGAATGACCCATACTGTTTGCTGGAGAAGATACTGCAGCTGTTAAAAAATTACATCCTTCTAAAAAAGAACTTGCTAATCCATGTGTATACCATGAAGTTACAAATGTAATTCCTGTAAAAAATCCTCCCACTGCTAAATAAGCACAAGGGAATAATAATAAACCAGACCAACCTACGAAAACAAAACGATCTCGTTTTAACCAGTCATCAATTAAGGAAAAGAGACCCGGTTTGTTCTCTTCTACGTTTCCGATTGTAATTGTCATTATCTTTTTCTTTTTTTTATTTTAAAAAAGGTAGAGCTTTTTAAGAATCAAAATAGTTTTAATCCTAATATGAAAAAACGGAAATAAAACGTAATAAAACAATTTCTATAGATTTCTATTTTTTTTAGTTAATTACTCTTTTGTTTTTTTGTCTATTAGTTTTATTCCTTTTAGTTTTTCTTCAATCTATCTTTTAATTTCATTTCCTAATTCTATTTATTAATATTAATAGTTTTTATTAAATAGTAAATAGAACTAAAATTCTAGTTCTAGTAGTGATACTAGTAGTTATAGTTCTTTAGTTTCAACTTTACTTACTGTTTTGCTTATGATTTTAGTAAAGAAAACAAAAAAAACGTTCCATTAATATTCTCAGGGAATGTCTCCTTTATTATATATATTTTTTTTTTCTAAATTTTCTTTTATTTTTTATGATTAATTCTTATTTTTTTAGTTCTTAAAATCATTTTTTCCTAAAATAAAAAAAATAATTTCTAAAAATTAGTAAGCCCTTGACATACTTTTCTTTTTGTGACTATAATCAAAACTGTTTGTAAAGATGAAACTTTTTATTTCTAAGAAATTCAGAATTATGAATTTTTTGGTATTTAAAAATTACAACAAAAAATACTGGAAAGTAAATTGAAAAAATAAAAGATTTTTATTATTTTCATTATTCTAAGAGTTTGATCCTAGCTCAGGATGAACGCTAGCGGTATGCTTAACACATGCAAGTCGTACGGAAAAGAAATTTTTAGTGGCGAACGGGTGAGTAACGCGTGAGAATTTGCCTTTAGGAAGAGGATAACTTCTAGAAATAGTTGCTAAAACTCTATATGCCATACGGTGAAAAAAGCAATTTGCCTAAAGAGAAGCTCGCGTCTGATTAGCTAGTTGGTAGGGTAAGAGCCTACCAAGGCGACGATCAGTAGCTGGTTTGAGAGAATGATCAGCCACACTGGAACTGAGACACGGTCCAGACTCCTACGGGAGGCAGCAGTGAGGAATATTCTGCAATGGGCGAAAGCCTGACAGAGCAATACCGCGTGAGGGATTGAAGGCCTGTGGGTTGTAAACCTCTTTTCTCAAGGAGGAAGATCTGACGTTACTTGAGGAATAAGCATCGGCTAACCCTGTGCCAGCAGCCGCGGTAATACAGGGGATGCAAGTGTTATCCGGAATTATTGGGCGTAAAGCGTCTGCAGGTTGATATTTAAGTCTTTTGTTAAACCTCCGGGCTTAACCCAGAATCTGCAAAAGAAACTATTTATCTTGAGTATGGTAGAGGTAAAGGGAATTTCCAGTGGAGCGGTGAAATGCGTAGATATTGGAAAGAACACCAAGAGCGAAGGCACTTTACTGGGCCAGTACTGACACTCAGAGACGAAAGCTAGGGGAGCAAACGGGATTAGATACCCCGGTAGTCCTAGCTGTAAACGATGGATACTAGATGTTGCGTAATTTTAATTATGCAGTGTCGTAGCTAACGCGTTAAGTATCCCGCCTGGGAAGTATGCTCGCAAGAGTGAAACTCAAAGGAATTGACGGGGGCCCGCACAAGCGGTGGAGCATGTGGTTTAATTCGATGCAACACGAAGAACCTTACCAGGACTTGACATGAAGAGAAGTTTTTTGAAAGAAAGACATGCTACGGCCTCTTACACAGGTGGTGCATGGCTGTCGTCAGCTCGTGTCGTGAGATGTTGGGTTAAGTCCCGCAACGAGCGCAACCCTTGTTTCTAGTTATTTTTCTAGAAAGACTGCCGATTATAAATCGGAGGAAGGTGAGGATGACGTCAAGTCATCATGCCCCTTATGTCCTGGGCTACACACGTGCTACAATGGATATGACAAAAAGTTGCGAATTTGCAAAAATCAGCTAATCTTTAAACATATCCCTAGTTCAGATTGTAGGCTGCAACTCGCCTACATGAAGGTGGAATCGCTAGTAATCGCAGGTCAGCTATACTGCGGTGAATCCGTTCCCGGGCCTTGTACACACCGCCCGTCACACCATGGGAGCTAATTATACCCGAAGCTATTATTTTAACCTTAGGGAGGAAGATATCGAAGGTAGAATTGGTGACTGGGGTGAAGTCGTAACAAGGTAGCCGTACTGGAAGGTGCGGCTGGATTACCTCCAATAAATTGATTTCTATCGAACTATTCTTTAGAAATCTAAATATACAAACAAGGAAATCTGATATAATATTCTTAATATTTTGTATTTAGAGTATTTGTGCAAATTTCTAAAAACGTGGGCCATTAGCTCAGTTGGTTAGAGTGCACCCCTGATAAGGGTGAGGTCCCTGGTTCAAATCTAGGATGGCCCACATATAAATTTACTAGATTTTAAAAAAATCTAAAGAAGAGATTTATTTGATCTTCTATCTATTAGTGGGGGTATAGCTCAGTTGGTAGAGCGCTACCCTTGCACGGTATAGGTCAGCGGTTCGAATCCGCTTACCTCCACATTTTTTTTCAAATTATTTATCAAAATTTTGAAAGAAAAAAACATACTTAAGAAATTAAGGGCTTGTGAGGGATCCCTTGGTATCCAGAAGCGATGAAGGACGTGATTACCGGCGAAACGCTTCGGGGAGTTGGACATAAACTGTGATCCGAAGGTATCCGAATGAGGAAACTCTATATCTTCTTACTGAATCTATAAGTAAAGAAAGAGCAAACCTAGGGAACTGAAACATCTTAGTACCTAGAGGAAAAGAAAGTAAAAACGATTCCCCAAGTAGCGGCGAGCGAAACGGGAACAGCCTAAACTGAAATAAAAATTATCTTTAAATCAAATTCTCTACTAGGAATAAGAAAAAGAAAAAATATGATTTCGGAGTTGTGGGAGAAAGAGAAAAAATTAGTTTACTAGTTTTAAAAAAATAAGATTCAAGAAGTTAGGTGAAATTATTGGAAAATAATACCAAAGAAAGTGATAGTCTTGTAACCGAAAATTTCTTATTATTTATAAATCTAATCCCGAGTAGCATGGGGCACGTGGAATCCCGTGTGAATCTGCGAGGACCACCTCGTAAGGCTAAATATTCCTGGATGTCCGATAGCGAATAGTACCGCGAGGGAATGGTGAAAAGAACCCCGGGAGGGGAGTGAAAAAGTTCGTGAAATTGCAAGCTTACAAACAGAAGTAGAACGACTTAGCGTTTAGCTTCGTGCCTGTTGAAGAATGTTCCGGCGACTTATAAGTAGTGGCAGGTTAAGATAGAGATATCGGAGCCATAGTGAAAGCGAGCTTGAATAGAGCGAAATCATTAAAAATGACATGTCCCTATTTATAGACCCGAACCCGCTTGATCTAACCATGGCCAGGATGAAACTTGGGTACAACTAAGTGGAGGTCCGAACCGACTAATGTTGAAAAATTAGCGGATGAGTTGTGGTTAGGGGTGAAATGCCAATCGAAAGCGGAGCTAGCTGGTTCTCCCCGAAATGTATTTAGGTGCAGCGGTTAATATTATAGCGTAGGGGTAAAGCACTGTTTCGGTGCGGGCTGGTAACTCGGTACCAAATCGAGGCAAACTCTGAATACTACGTGTACAGTTAACCAGTAAGACTACGAGGGATAAGCTTCATAGTCAAGAGGGAAACAGCCCAGATCACCAGCTAAGGCCCCTAAATAATTACTAAGTGATAAAGGTAGTGGAAAGGCTTAGACAACCAGGAGGTTTGCTTAGAAGCAGCAATCCTTTAAAAAGTGCGTAATAGCTTACTGGTCTAGCAATTCTGCGCCGAAAACTTACGGGACTAAGTAATTTGCCGAAGCTGTGAGATATACTTAAATTGTATATCGGTAGGGGAGCGTTCCATTGTAGGTTGAAGTGTTAGCGAAAGCGGATATGGACGAAATGGAAGTGAGAATGTCGGATTGAGTAGCGAAAACATTGGTGAGAATCCAATGCTCCGAAACCCTAAGGTTTCCTCCGCAAGGTTCGTCCACGGAGGGTTAGTCAGGTCCTAAGGTGAGGCTGAAAAGCGTAATCGATGGACAATAGGTTAATATTCCTATACTGATTATTACTGATATCGAGGGACGAAAAAGGCTAAACTAGCCGGATAATGGTTACCGGTTTAAGTAATTGAGGCGTTGAAAATTAGAGAAAATAATTGAGCTAAAATACGAATACAAGATTTTTATCGATCAAAGTAGTTGATGTCATATTTCCAAGAAAAGCTCGCAATGTCATAAGTAATAATTACCTGTACCTTAAACCGACACAGGTAGGGAGGTAGAGTATACCAAGGAGCGCGAGAGAACCCTCCTTAAGGAACTCGGCAAAATAGCTCTGTAACTTCGGAAGAAAGAGTGCCCTATGGGCTGCAATATCAAGTTCCAAGCAACTGTTTAGCAAAAACACAGGTCTCCGCTAAGTTGTAAAACGACGTATGGGGGCTGACGCCTGCCCAGTGCCGGAAGGTTAAGGAAGTTGGTTAACGTAAGTGAAGCTAATAACTCAAGCCCCGGTGAACGGCGGCCGTAACTATAACGGTCCTAAGGTAGCGAAATTCCTTGTCGGGTAAGTTCCGACCCGCACGAATGGCGTAATGATTTGGAAGCTGTCTCAAGGAGGGACTCGGCGAAAGAGAACTGTCTGTGAAGATGCGGACTACCTGCGCCAGGACAGTAAGACCCTATGAAGCTTTACTGTATCCTAAAATTGAATTTCGATTTTATTTGCGCAGAATAGGTGGGAGACTTTGACGCTATTTTTTCGGAAATAGAAGAGTCATCTGTGAGATACCACTCTGATAAAATTGACATTCTAACTTCATACCGTAAGCCGGTTGAAAGACAGTTTTAGGTGGGCAGTTTGACTGGGGCGGTCGCCTCCTAAAAGGTAACGGAGGCGTACAAAGGTTTCCTCAGATCGTTCAGAAATCGATCTTAGAGTGTAAAGGCAAAAGGAAGCTTAACTGTGAGACAAACAAGTCGAGCAGAGACGAAAGTCGGTCTTAGTGATCTGACGCTGCTGTGTGGAAAGGGCGTCACTCAACGGATAAAAGTTACTCTAGGGATAACAGGCTGATCTCCCCCAAGAGTTCCTATCGACGGGGAGGTTTGGCACCTCGATGTCGGCTCATCGCATCCTGGGGCGGTAGTACGTCCCAAGGGTTGGGCTGTTCGCCCATTAAAGCGGTACGTGAGCTGGGTTCAGAACGTCGCGAGACAGTTCGGTCCATATCCGGCGTGGGCGTTAGAGTATTGAGAGTGACCTTTCTCTAGTACGAGAGGACCGAGAAAGACATACCGCTGGTGTACCAGTTATCGTTCCAACGGTACATGCTGGGTAGCTACGTATGGTTTGGATAACCGCTGAAGGCATCTAAGTGGGAAGCCGTCCTCAAGATGAGTACTCTTAGGTTACGGAAAGACGATCCGTTTGATAGGTATCCGGTGTACATATAGCAATATATTTAGCCTAGATATACTAATTAACCTTATTCTTAAGTTTATTTATTTATTTTTTAATTTCGGTATCTATAGCATAATGGTACAACGCCATCCCATTCCGAACATGGTTGTTAAACGTTATTGCGGTCAAAATACTTAGAGAGCAGTCTCTTGGGAAAATAGCACGATGCCGAAATTTTTTTTTTTTAGTTTTTCTTTTTTTTATTTAAAATTATATTATTCTTAGAATACTTTTCTTAGAACATTCTTGGACCTAAAGTAAAGATTTCACCTTTTATCCATTTTTTCCAATCAGAACAATAAAAAAAAAAACGTGCCTCATAAAATTTTAAGTATTTCTCTTCTATTAATCTTTTCTGATTAATTTCATCTACTAAAATAGGGTTTGGAAAATTATTTACTTCTGGATCAGACTCGAAATCTTTTTCTAAATCTTCTTTAAGAATTGAATAATACATTTCATTAACTGTTTCTTCAATAAAAAAAATACATTCTTCTGTATTAGGTACATATGAAGAAAATAGGGGAGCTATACGGTTACAGATTTTTTGAATAATTAAAGTTAAAATTTTTTCGATTAAATTTTTTTTTTCTTTTTTATTCATAGTTAAATTTTAGCTTTTTTATTTCTTTTAAATCATTCTAAATCATTTAGATTTTCTCCTTAAGTTGGACTTGAACCAACGACATACCGGTTAACAGCCGATCGCTCTACCGACTGAGCTATTAAGGAATTACACAAATATAACAAATGTTACTTCAAAAGGAATCTTACCAAAAATAAGAAAAATGTCAAAAACTAATATCTCAAAAAATTACAGTTTTATTTGAAGTAAAAAAAAAGTTGGGATAAAAAAAAAAAAGAACCATAATTAATAATAATTGGAAGAGGGGACGATTATGACAGCAACTTTAGAAAGATACGAAAGCCAAAATATCTGGGAACGTTTTTGTTCTTGGATTACAAGTTTAGATAACCGTTTATATATTGGATGGTTTGGTGTTGTAATGATTCCTACATTATTAACAGCAACAACATGCTTTATTATTGCATTTATCGCTGCTCCACCAGTTGACATTGATGGAATCCGTGAACCGGTAGCAGGATCTTTATTATATGGAAACAATATCATTACTGGTGCTATTATTCCAAGTTCAAACGCCATTGGTGTTCATTTTTATCCAATTTGGGAAGCTGCTTCAGTTGACGAATGGTTATATAACGGTGGTCCATACCAATTAGTTGTATTACATTTCTTAACAGGTGTTGCTTGCTATTTAGGACGTGAATGGGAATTAAGTTTCCGTCTTGGCATGCGTCCTTGGATTTTCGTTGCATTCTCTGCTCCTGTAGCAGCGGCAACTGCAGTATTTTTAATTTACCCAATTGGTCAAGGAAGCTTCTCTGATGGTATGCCTTTAGGTATTTCTGGAACATTTAACTTCATGTTAGTATTCCAAGCTGAACATAACATTTTAATGCACCCATTCCATATGGCTGGTGTAGCAGGTGTATTTGGTGGATCTTTATTCTCTGCAATGCACGGTTCTTTAGTAACTTCTTCTTTAATCCGTGAAACTTCTGAAATCGAATCTCCAAACTATGGTTATAAATTTGGTCAAGAAGAAGAAACGTACAACATCGTAGCTGCTCATGGTTACTTTGGACGTTTAATTTTCCAATACGCAAGTTTTAACAATTCTCGTGCATTACATTTCTTCTTAGCTGCTTGGCCAGTTGTTGGAATTTGGTTAACTGCTTTAGGAATCAGTACTATGGCATTCAACTTAAATGGTTTCAACTTCAACCAATCTATTGTTGACAGTCAAGGACGTGTAATTAACACTTGGGCTGATATCGTTAACCGTGCTAATTTAGGTATGGAAGTAATGCATGAACGTAACGCTCATAACTTCCCATTAGATTTAGCTGTTAATGCTCCAGTTATTGTTGGATAATTAATTCAAATATTCAGCAATATAAAACTAAAGACTCCTAAACAGAGTCTTTGGTTTTTTTAATTCTCTATTTCAATTGTAATTCCGAGTCAAAAATTTCAAGAACGTCACAAACAAAAAAGAAAACAAAAAAACAAAAAAAAAATATAGCTTCCAAATTATGCGGAAACTAGTTTTAATGAATTCGAAGTAAGCATTACCTCCATTCTCTTTAAGTCAACTATATCCAATTTCCTTAATTCTTTCTTCTTCTTATAGTCACCGTAAGATGTTACTAAAACACGATAAATTAATTCCGACAGACTTAATTCTCTATCTATTGCTTCTTTTGCCAGGTATCGTTTTAAGTTTTTTGATATTACTAAAGTGAATTTTATTTTTTCCTCGTCTTTTTCGTCTTTTTCTTCTTTTTTTTCCTCTTCTTCGTTTGTGGAATTCATTATTCTCCTATTATTATCCTAATACCTTCTTTATCTTAAGTGTACTCTTTTTATAATACCTTATCAATACGTATGCCAGTATGTACGCATTTAAAAACACTGGATAATAAAATTAAGTATAAATTTCGAGGTTTCTCGATTTCAAAAGAAGAATTACTCACAAAGAAAGAGCAAACCCAAATAAAAGACCTATTAGGAACATTCAAGCACATTTTATTAAATACAAAATCCAATTATTTCATCGTATAAATTAATACCATTTAAAATTACATGAAACATTCCTCCCAATCTTGTGGGGAGCCGGTGGGGAGACGGATCCCATATGGCCCCACAGTTTGTAATTATGTCCAACACTGTAATGGTTGATATCAACATTAGACCACGTATATGGACTAAAATAGCTATGAATGATTTAGTTAATCCTCTTGTCCAATTACGAAAACAATTAAAAGATTTAACAAAACAAGGGATTCAAAAAAACGAAAATGAAGGGAAACAAAAATTAATTACGAATACTCTTTATGGGGTTATTGCTTCTCAATATTTTGAAACGAATAATACGGTTATTGCTAATAACATTACTGCTCAAGTTCGAAATAATATTTGGAAAGCTTCCAGATGTTTACAAGGAATTCAATGTATTACAGATGGTTTTCAATATCAACCAGACAATGTATTAGCTTTTAAAAAAAATTATAATAACAAGCCTAGACTTGAAATATTATCTGATTATGAGGCATTAAAAAAACATCGTTCTATAATCAAAATTTCATTAGGAAATATTGATTGGAAACCATTATATGAAAAGAAAGATTTGTCTCAATTTCCAAATGTAGATGAATTGGCACAAATTCATATCAATGAATTTTGGAAACAATATGATGATCCAATTCCTTTTGTTGTGGAACATAAAATGGAAAATACTTCTAATGATTTATTTACCATTAAGAAAGCACATTACGCTTTCAAAACCCTCGAGAATAAAATTAAGTACAAATTTCGAGGATTAGCGATTCCAGAAGAAGATTTAAATTTCAAGAAATCTATTCATTATCAAAATGATGAATATTTGGATGAAGACGTCAATTTTCAAGATTATCCAGAAGAGTTTCAAACAGAAATAGAAAGAGAAACAGACTCGCACGAGGATTTACAAAAGGCAGTCTTTTCTAAAATTGCTCATTCGTTATTAACACGAACAAATCTTTTTTTAAGTACTTTAGAGGTAAAGGTAAAAAGTATAACGACTATCAATGATTATTTATTTAATCAGATGAAAATCGCTAGAGGAGAATTAATAAACCAGCTATTTCCGGGTGATCCTCAGTTTAAAATTCAAACATTTAAATTAACAAATGAAGATTTGCCCTGTAAAAACTGGAAAGAATATAAAAAATGGAAAGCAAATCCATTGAATTATGCATCAAAAATTCGTTTAGGAGTATTAATAACGCCAGAAGAATTAGAACAAATTTTGAATGAAAGAATTAGCGATCATCTAAAATAATTGACGCTAAACATCATTTTTTTTCTATTTTTTCTTATGTTGTGACCCCCCAAAATTGAAAAAAGTAGGGGGGTCACAACAACAAAAAAAAAAGTCTTAAGAATCCAATAATTCATTAAGATTAAAAGATGTGTAATTTTCAAAAAACACTCCATTTTTGTGCCATATAGGGGTACGAAAAAATAAATACAACAATGAATCCCATTTCCCTTTTATTTTCCACTTCATTTTCCTTAGTTGTGTGGAATCTTTGACACCATTCTCACTCATAATAATCTTACCTTTCTTCCTCTCCTCTCCTCTTCTTCTTCATCTTTTTTCTCTCCTCGGTCCTTCGTACCTCGTCCGGAAAAAAGATGAAGAAGAAGAAATAGAAGAATCCCCATATTCTTGTATGGATTATTTCTGTTTAAGAAATAAGGAATACGAGAATATGGGGATTCGATAACATATTTTCCGGATGTAATGACCTCTTGGTATTTTCTTTCTCGTCTGAAGAATAATTCTGAAGAGGAGAAAGGAAATACCAAGAGGTCATTATGTAAAGATAAAGATAATGATAGACACAAACGGGGAAGTTAAATGTGGAGTGTTAGGTGCCGGATCCCATAAGGGATCCGGTTCCGGTTCCGTTTCTTAATGTTTCATGTAATTTTTTCTTGTATTAATTTATTCTATGAAATACCTGACATGTGTTTTTTCTTGGATTTGTATTTGTATTTTCTAAATTGAAATTGAAATTGAATTCACTTCTTTTCTTTTAATTACTTTATTGAAATGAAATGAAATGATTTTATATGATATTGGGTGATATTTCTATTGTTCTTTGGTTTTTTCTTTTTTGTTGTAATTGTGAATTGTTTTCATACGCTTGTTTTATGTGTTTTAATTGTGTTTCGATTGTTGTTTTGGGTTCTAATGTATTCTATGTCGTTGTTCTCTTGTTTTTGTTTTTAAATTGAAGAATATGAATTTGAAATTGATTTGAATTATTTTATTTGATTATATTTGAATATCTAAATGTTTTGGAATTGTTTTAAATAGGCTGTTTGAAATTCTATTGCTGTTTTGTTATTTATATTTTAAATTGAATTCTAATTATATTTGTAATCATTTGAATTGAAATAAAATGAATTCGAATTCATTTCTTCATTTGATAATGAAATTGAAATTATAATTGAAATGAATTGTTTTGATTTTGAATTTTTTATATTAATTTAATTCCATTTCAATTCGTTTTTTTAAATGAAATTCAATTGTTTTTTTTTTATTTAAATTTGAAATTGAAATTTATATCCTATTGTTAATTATTTGAATTGGTTAAATTATATTCTTTTGTTTTATTCCTATTTGAATTTGAAATGAAATTGAATTCGAATTCTTTTCTTATTTTGATACTTAAATTGAATTTGGAATTGGAATGAATTGTTTTGAATTGAAATTGTTATCTTTGAAATTATTGACAATCCAATTAAATTAATTCTATTTCTATATTAATTTAAATTGAAATTGAAATTGAATTCGAATTCATTTCTTATATTTATACTGAAATTGAAAAGAATTATTTTAATTGTGAATTAGAAAATTGGTTTTATAACTAATTCAATTTGTTTTTCTTTTTATGGTTCTATTTAATTAAATTCAATTATTACTACAAAAGTAGTATTGCATCTTTGATTTGTTTTTGTCTTTTTCTTATTATTTTGATTTAGTTTATTGAATTGTAATTGTAATTTGGAATTGAAATGAATTGTTTTAAATTCAAATTGTTTGATATTGAATTTTGGTATTTGAAATTGAAAAGAATTGCTTCTATTTCAATTGATTTGTTATTTGTGGAGTGATTTGATTTTGATTAAAGTCCTTGTAAATAATTGTGATCAGCCATCGTTGTTGATATTGCGCTTCCTATTTCTTTCATTAATTCTATTATTTTATTTGTTTTCTTTGTTTCTTTTTCTTCTATGTGTTCTTGTTCTTGTTCTTCTTGATTTTGTTTGTTTAGTTTATTTAATTTGATTTTCATAATTTCTTTTGCTAATTCTTTTTTTTTTTTTTCTGTTTTTTTTTTTATTTTTTTTTTTTTTTTTCTGTATTGAATGTATTGTTAATTTGTAAATTGAAAATACATTGTGAAATCAACTGAATTCAAATTCAATTGGTAATCAGTAGAATTGCTGAAATGAAATGAATTATTTTCTTTGATTTTTAATTAATAAATATGAATTTGAAATTGAATTAGTAATTTGAATATTCAATTATTTGATTTGGAATCATTTGTTTCTTTTCTGTTTTACTGTGAAATGGAATTGAATTTAACCAAATGAAATGTTTACATTTCAATTCAAATTAAAAATGAAACTGATTTGATATTTAGTAAAGTATTTCTGGTATTTGGTCTAATCTCTGTTTCTATTTTGTGTAATATTTCAGTATAAGGAGTTGTAATTATTGGTAGAAACCAAAAAACACCATTTTAATTAGGTGTTCTTTTTCTTTTTATTTTTCTTTTTTTTTTTTTTTTTTTTTTTTTTTTTTTATTTTTTTATATAATTTTTTTTTTTTTTAT
>Ga0247833_1001598_pt1 | contig 36106 bp, 33 predicted proteins | sample LaCruzMarch2015__7_FD_187117 | JGI IMG/M metagenome (GOLD analysis project Ga0247833, IMG submission 187117) | Freshwater microbial communities from meromictic Lake La Cruz, Castile-La Mancha, Spain - LaCruzMarch2015_8m | ecosystem: Environmental > Aquatic > Freshwater > Lake | place: Spain... | reverse complement strand
ATGAAGACGTCGGCGAGCGCGGCATTGATGAACGGATCCCCGCTGTTTCGAATTTGCGCGGCGCCCTGTGTGTCAATGTCGATGAGGACGTCGATTCCCTGCGCGAGCAATTCAAGCAGGGAGGCCTTCAGCGTTCCATACCGGCGGCCATGCACTCCGGCGTACTCGAGGAAATCGTTCTGCTGCACATGCCGATCGAATTCGTCCTCGGTCAAAAAAAGATAGTCCTCGCCGTGCACCTCCCCGGGCCTCGGCGCGCGCGTCGTGCAGGAGACCGAATAAATGAAATCCGGCTTCTGTCGCAGCGCACTGCACAGCGTCGTCTTTCCCGCTCCTGAGGGCGCGGAAAGAACAAACAACACGCCGCGACGGCGGAAATCGGAGGAAGGACTATTCAACATTGGCCAGCTGTTCGCGTATCTTCTCCACTTCGCTCTTCGACGCCACCACAATTCGCGTGATTCCTGCGTCAGCGCACTTCGCTCCTGTTGTGTTCAGCTCGCGAAACAACTCCTGCGCGAGAAATTCCAGCGCTTTTCCGGTGGGTTCCTTCGAGTCGAGGAGCGTCTCAAACTGATCCAGATGGCTTGAGACTCGCAGGATTTCCTCGCTGACGTCGGCCTTGTCCGCATAGAGGGCCAGTTCGCGAAGGAGTCGTTCGTCCTGTAGATCGATTCCGAGATGCCGCGTCGCCAGGCGCGCCTGCATCGCAGCGAAAAGCTTTTCCGCGACACCCGGAACCAGTTCCCGGATCTCGTCCGCCATCGTCCGTAACTCCCGCACCCCGCGCGCGAGTTCGGACTTCAAACGTGCCCCCTCCGTTTCCCTCATTCGCTGCAGACTAGCCAATGCCTCACGCGTGGCCGCGAGGAGCACCTCCTCCCCGAGCGCGGGATCCGGGATCGGCTCCCCGGAGCGAATGACCCCGGGCGCGCGCAGGACGGTTTCCACCGTAATTTCGCCGGAGAGCCCCAGTCGCTCCTGAAGCCGTCGCATGGACGCAGCCACCTCTCCGGCCAACCGCTCATCAATCGTGACCGCCGGAACGCCGCTAGCCGTGATGCCCGCGGCAAGGGTGATCCGTCCGCGGTGGAGAGCCGACGCCACCACATCGCGCACTGCTGGCTCGAAGGGCGCCAAATCCCGCGGCAGATTGCACGCGATCTCCAGCTGCTTTCGATTCACCGAGGAAACTTCCACGCGGACTTCCAACCCTCCTTTGGAGTGAGAGCCGTGTCCGTAACCCGTCATGCTGCGCATACCTCAGAATGCGCCCGGGGCCGAAGCGTGTCCAGTTTCCCGCCTCAGGATTTGAAATCCCGCCGCTCCAGCACCAGCCACGAGCCCACGAGGAGCGTTCCCATCAACCCGGCCAGGAACAGCACCCGCTCGAGGATACTTTCCCACGGAATCTGCGGGGCAAACACCAGCATCCATGCACCCATGTAATGCGTCAGAAAAAAATGCCGCACGTCTTCAAAGAACGGGATGTTCTTGAATACCGAATCCACAAACATGACGGACAACGTGAGCACCGTCGCGGCAGCGGGCTTCATGCGAAAGCACGAGAAGAAAAACGCGAGAAAACTCACCGGCAGGAGGCCATAGGCGATCAGAGGGATGGCGATCGCAAATCGCTCCAAGCCCACGGCGAAGGAATGCATGGCAAAGAGCTGTTCCGCCGGCGCGTAGACAAACATCCCGCCGATACCGCGTTCCAGCATGCCCACCCCGAGCGCTGACAAACAAATGAACACACAGAGCACAACCGTGTAAACGACCGTGGCAGCCGCTTTTAATGAAATGATCCTGGCCCGCGATATCGGCCGACACAAAATCATCCGGAGGGTGCCCTCCTCCACCTCCTTGCTCACCATATCCCCACCGACGAGCGCCAGGTAAAGGGCGCCGAGGAGAAAGAGGGTCCAAACGATGATAAGAAAAGCCAGGGACAGGCCCGAATAATAATCCTCGAATGCGTAGCCGGCCTGCTCGATTACGCGACGCATACTCCTCTGCACCGCCGGGACCCGCAGGAGTAACAGAACGCCAACCTCCATGGCCAGGAATACGCCAAAGCCGATATACGTGCGCTTCCGGGCGAAGAGCCTTAACAGTTCGAATCCAAACTGACGCCCCCACGCATTCATCGTCCCGCCCCCTCCGCTGCGGAAACAGACAGATAAAACGCCTCAAGCGATGGCCGCTCCGGGGCAAATTCCGTCACGCCCGCCCGCGCCCCGACCAACGCCTCGAGCAAAGCCGCCGGGTCCAGCTCGGAGGGCACCGCATAGGTTCCTTCGCCGACCAGACTTAGCCCACACCGGGCGATCACCTCATTCGCACGTGCCATGTCCGCACAAACAATCCGGTAAACCCTCGGGGATAGCGTGTCCTGCCACCGCCCGGAAAACAGCAACCGGCCCATTTTCAACACCGCCACGCGGTCGCAAAGATGCTCCACCTCCGCGAGCAGATGCGATGCGAGGAGAACGGTCATTCCCCGCTCCTCCCTTAACCTTAGGATTAAGTTACGCATCTCGTGGATGCCCTCGGGATCCAGCCCTTCCGTCGGTTCGTCCAGCAACAAAAACGACGGCGCCGGCACGAGGGCCTGGGCAAGCGCGAGGCGCTGGCGCATTCCGTGACTGTACACACTCACGGGGTCGTGGATCCGCTTTTCCATTCCCACCAGTCGCACCGCAGCCTCCAGCTCCGCCCGGTCCACCTTCGCCGAATACGCCGCGAAGATCCGGAGATTCGTCCATCCACTTAAGTATGTATAAAACGACGGCGTTTCAAAAATGGCTCCCACCCGGGCGAGCGCCCGGGCGCGCTCACGCTGAACGCTTGCTCCCTCGACAAACACCTCGCCCGTGCTGGGATGGACCTGACCCAGAATCATGCCAAAGGTGGTGCTCTTCCCGGCCCCGTTATGGCCGAGCAGCCCGACGATTTCTCCCCTGGGGATCTCCAGCGTCAACGGCTCCAATGCCTGCCGCCCGCGGAAACGTTTGGACAGATTCTCCAGCCGGACCACGCGCTAACGAGCCCCCTCGGTGATGAACTTCACCCCGCGCGCCGAACCGCCGTCCGCGTACAATATCTGGACGTCGTCAGCTGCATGCTTGTGCCAACCTTCCTTGTCGCTCATCACCGGAATCCGACTCAGTTCCTTAAAGAGGCCCAGAAAACTTAAGTTCGCCACCGACTGTCCGCTTAAGGTTGAATTCCAATAGTAACTCGTTCCCGTCGCCCCGGCCATGAGACGGTCGCCGGGACAACGAAACACACGGACATCATCCACGTAGGCATTAAGCGTATTATCAATCACGGGCACGTTCTCACTCACCGAGGCCCTCGCGGCCGCAAGCGGAGGCATCGTATTCCCGTGGTCCGCGAGATAGCTTTGCAGCCCCACCCCCAGCGCCCGGAGATTGGATGAGCACGTCGCGGCCTGCGCGTTCTCGATCATGCGTCGCCCCACCACGCCGCCGAGCGCCACGAGAATTCCAATGATGGCCACTCCGATCATGAGCTCAATGAGCGTGAAACCGGCCGCACGAACCTTCATCGGAGGTTCTGGGTCTGCCTTTGAATGGTCTCCAGCAGCGGAGCCAAATCGAGCTTCGTTTGCGCGTTGGCATCTTTGTAAAATGACTGCACCCCGTTCTCGATGATCTTGCGCACGTTCGGATCATCGAGAGAAAGCGCCCGCTCTTCCTCGGAACGCCCATCGCCCTTCTGAAGATTCTCGAGCGCCCGGTCCACAAGCCGCTTCCGCCGCTCGGGATCCATCTTGTTCAACGCCTCCATCATCTGCGTAAAACCAACCGGCAGCGTGCGATCCAAAAACTCGCTCTGCTCCGCGGGCGTCAATTCGCGGAAAAATCGATCCACCGCCCGCCGCATCTCCGGGGCCTCCCGGCGGGTCTCATAAGGAATCGCCGTCAGCTGACGGGACACGCGTTCCAATATCTGCACACGCGCATCCGGGGTCGCTTCCTTCAATGGTTGCGTCTCCAGGTACGCCATCAGACGCTCCGGTGTCGGTTTGGATCGACCCACAAAAAACAGCCCGGCAGCAACGACGACCCAAATCGTTGCCACGAGCGCCAACGCCTTCCAAAGGGTGTTCACGGCGGGACCATCGCGCCGGATTCTCCATAAAGAAAGCGGGAAGTTTCTCCAACCCCTCGGACTAAAAGGAAAACCCAAATCCGAACTGCCAGGCCCCGACGGGATCCCCGGTGCGCCGGATTAAGTTGTAGCCGTAATCCACCCGCAACGCGCCGATCGGCGTATACACCCGCGCTCCCGCTCCCAGCGCCACGGCGGTTTGGTCGACCTGAATGGTTTCCACCGATGGGGCCAAATTCCCCGCATCGACAAAACCAGCCACGTAGAAGCTCCGGAACGCCGGCCACTGCAATTCGAGATTCCCAAGCACGTACGCCTGTCCCCCGAGTGGATCGCCGTCAGAATCCCGCGGCCCCAGTCCATCGATCTGGAAGCTCCGGACGGTGTCGGGTCCACCCAGAAAAAAGCGCTCCTGCACCGGCACCTCGCCGGTGTTGGCGTAGGGCAGGATCAGGCCGACCCGGTGATTGACGATGAAAAATGGGACAAACGGCTTTTCCCGTGTGATCGGTTCGAGCGGAAAATACGCGGTCCCCTGCGCAGCGAAGCGCAGATAGGAAAGCTCGCCGAGCAGGGCGGGTGCCGCGATTCCACTCTCGTACTGGAGGAGGTAACCCTGCATGGGCACGAGCATGTCGTTGCGTCGATCCAGCGTCTGTCTGAAAACCAGCGTGCCCACCCGATAGTTCGTCAGCGGCAACTCGGAATCCCCAAACACCTCGGAGTTCGTCACCGCCCGCCACGCCAACTGAAGCTGATACCCAGTCATCTTGGTTGTCTCCGGCCGCCGCAGCACGCCCACGCTGGCCCCATACTCCGTCGCTTGGTACGCCGGAAGCTCCCTCCTCGAAACAAACAATCCCGCCTCACCGGTCAGCACCGTGCCCAAGAACCAGGGATCCGAAAGCGTCGCCCCCAGCGCATAGGCGCGCTGCGAGATATATCCCGTAAGCTCCAACCGCGTGAGGGTTCCCAAAAAGTTCGAGTCAGTATAGGTGACATTCGCAAACGCGCGCTCCCATTGCCCATACCCCACAAACGTCTCAATATGGCGGGCTTTGGTTTCCTGAACCGACAACACCACACGGAGCCGGTGCCCGGGAAGTTCTTCGATCTTCGTTTCGACGTTGACGAAGCCCCCGGTCCGCCAAAGCCGCTGCGCGGCATCATCGACCGCCCCCGCGTTGTACACCACCCCCGGTTTGACCGGATACTTCGATAGGATGCTGCCCTCCCGCGTCCGCGTGGCCCCCGTCACCTGCACCTCCTCCACGGTGTACTGCGGCCCCGGTGTCGCGGTCAGCACAAGCCCGACAGTCCCCGCCGCAGGGTCCTTGTTCATCCATCCTGAAACTTCCGCCCGATAAAATCCCTGGTTTCGCAGGAAATCCACAAGCCTCGTCCGCAGTCGTGCCTCAGTCGCGGGATAAAACGTCGTCGGCAACTTCACATCCAGAATGGCGAGTGCCTTCGCATCGGGGACGGTCAACCCCTCAAACTTAATCGTCCGCAATTCGTACTTCGGACCCTGCCGGATCCTGAAGTCCACACTCACGCTGTTCCCGACCGTCGGGCTCTGTTCCAAGTCCACGCTCGCGTCGAGATAACCCTCCTGCACGAAGACGGTTTCGAGTTCGTCATGGGCTTTGGCGATCGCGGCCGGGACGTACCGCAAACGGCCAAACGGGGAAAGCGTGGCCTGCCGAACCGCAGCCACGACAACCTCCCGGAGCCGACTTTCCGAGATCGCCTCGCTTCCGGAAAACCCGATCGCTCCCAAGAAAACCTGCCCCCCTTCATCGACACGAAACACCGCGCGCGGCGGATTGGAGAAATACTCGTAGCGGACCTCCGCATCCGGAAAACCGTGATCGAAATAGTACTGCCGCAGAAAGTACGCGGCGTCGTCGGCATCCGTTACTCCGAAGTCCCCATCAACGGCCACGTTGAAATACCGCAGCGCCCGCAACAGCGCCGCCCGGGAGTAACTCGTGTTCCCCTCGAAAACAACGCGCTCGCCCGAAGGCACCGCTCCACTGGCTGTGATCGCTGCAACAACCAGCACCACAGCCACCCATTTCATTGAAACCGATACGTGTAGGTTACCCCTGCGTTGTAGAATCCCAGCCCGTCCCGCTCGGCCGTCGCAGAGAACCCCCGGCCCAACCGAAAGTCACTCCGCAACCCCGCGCGCGACCTCGGATCGTCCGGAGGGACCACGACGAGTTGGAGTCGGTTCACCACCGAATCCATCCTCGCTCCCTGGAGGTCGAACTGACGTGCGATCGCCCGGAGCAGGAGGATCCCGCTTTGTCCGATGGCGGCCTGACCGAAGCCGGTTCCCATGAGGTTGCCGCTGGGCACGAGGCCCGTGGTGAGAAGCAGCACGATCGACTCTTGAGCGAGGGGCGGGTCCGCTCGCAAGACCATTTTGCGCTCGGAGAGGGGTCCGAAGGCGTAGGCGGTAACCTCGTAGCCTTGGGCTTCCGCGACTCCTCGGACGTCCAGAATCGGCATGAGCGGTTGTTGTTCCGTGAAATAAATGGCGCCCTCGCTGATATCCATGGTCGTGAATGGCAGGAACGCCTGGATGTTGCGGAGCATGATCGTGCCCTTGGGCACGGGGTTCCCGAGGCTTCCTCCGATGCGAATATCTGGAACGATGTTCCCCTGGGCGATGTTGCCGGACATGAGGAAGGGCGTTTCATCGTTGACCTCGACCTGGAGAGTCCAGGAGTCGAACGGTGCGGGAACCATCCCGGCGACTTTCGGGAGCGTGAAGGCATCTTCTTTTTGGATCCCGGCCGGGATAAGCAGCGGAAGAATTTCGATGCGTTGGTAAACGCGTCCGTCCACGAGGCGGACGGACCCTTCCACGCTCCCTTGGGAACCGGATCCGGAGACCGCGAGGTCGATATTGGCGCGGAGGCGCAGGCCGGGGTCGCGGGCAAGAAGGACTTTTTTCCCCTTCACACGCAGCTGGATCTCCGGTTCGACGCCTTCAGCGGCGGAGGCCCATTTGACGTGGCCCTCGACCGAAAACGGACCCGCCCCGACTGCGCCCGAAAATGTCTCCAGCCGCATCCATCCGGGATCAAACACCGCGCGAACATTCACGTCGGTGACGGGTGGTGAGGCGGTATCCTTTTCAAACGCACCGCCTTGGAGTTGCAACCACCCCGTGATTTTGGGGGCCGAGATCGTGTTCTCCACGCGAACCGCCCCGGTGAGTACTCCGTCGAGTCTGCGTACGGGGGGCAGGAAGCTGCGAAACGCGCGCAACTCCGTTTTGGGAAACTCCGCAACCGCCTCGATCGGGGCATCCGGGTTGATCCATCCCACCAGTCCGGCTCCGGGAGCGGACAGCGGCGCACGGGCCTGCAGCGTGACGGGTTCGAACCCCGGAGTTGTAAATCGACCTTTCAGATCTGCGGTCCCATCGCGGATCTCGAGCGTACCTTCGACGGCGGCGGAGGGAATCTGTGCGTCGGCAACAGGCGCACGCAATCCCGTTCCCGCGATCGTGGCATTCAGGATCGGGGACGCGGCAGTGCCGCTCGCAGCGATACTCCCCTTCAGCCTGCCCTCGAGAGCGGGCTTCTGACCGAAGAGCTCGAAGAGATCGCCGAGCGGCAAATCGCGCGATTCCATTGCCGCGTAGAGTTTGCCCGCTGGGTCGAGCGCCTTTGCGACGTCTCCCGACCGCATCATCTGGAAAAGATCGATCGGCACAAATGCCTCGCCTGACAACAAGGGTCCTCTTTTCCCATTGAGGAGCAGGTTCCGGATGCCAAGTCCGGACGGGGCCAGCGTGGCTTGGGCCGAGAGCTTGAGAGGTGATCGGTCGAGGTCGATTTTTCGGAAATCCACATTTGTTGGCGAGTAGGTACCCGCGAGATCCGCGTTGAGTCCGGTGGGGGTCCAGTCGGACTGAATGCCGTCGAGTCGCACGGAGAATGCTCCGGAGCTCGATTGTGCGTTGCCGTCTCCCTGCCAATCCAGGTGCAGCGTCCCCGACTGGACTTGCGGGAGCGGGTTTCCCGGAAGGCCGGCGAGATACTCGGCGACGTTGCCGATGTCCGCCTGAAGCTCCCCGTTGAAGGCATGCGGCGCGTTCATTTCGACCGTCCCCCGACCATGAACGCGGTCGCTCCCCGACGTGGCTTCAAATTCCGTGATCCGCGCTTCCCCGTTTCGGAATTCCACGTTGCCCCGGGCCTCCGCGATGACAATGCCGTGGTACCGGAGTTCCGAGCCAGACCACTTGAGATCGCCGTTCACGTCCGATCCCTTCCCGCGCGCGGTGCCGTAGACCGTGAGTTTTCCATTGACCTCATCGAATGCCCCGCCTGCTAGCGCGGCGAGTGCCTGGAGGTCAGGAATGTCTGCGGACACCTGCACACTGTACTCTGCGTTCGAAAAACTCTCGCCCGCGCTCGGGATGCTGAGATCCCCTCCGGCGCGGGCGGTGTTTTTTCCCTGTCTCAGGACCAACTCCGTGAGGGACAGCTTCCGTTCGATCAATACCGCTCCGAGCTCCAGCGAATCCCAACCGCGGCCCTCCCAGCGAACATCGTCGGCATTGATGCGGGCAGCCATTTCGGACTCCAGCGCCTTCCCCGGATTGCCATGGAAGGTCAGCCGCGCCTCACGAACGACTCCGCCAGCCGAGATTTCTGCGCCCAAAAACTCCGGAACTGGTGCCAAAGGGAGATTGCGGGCGATCAGCGCGGCATCGAGATCGGAGTCCAAGCCGTTCATTCCCAGGCCAAACTCCCCGCGGATGCCGCCGCCGAAAGCGGTGAGGTCGAACGTGAAACCCGGACCTCCGAGCCGGACAATGTCCGCTGTGAATCGCTCCAGGGTGACCTCTTCGGTCAGTCGATTATTGGCCAGATAAAATGCCCCGCCCTTCCAGGCGGTCACACCGGTCAGATCGCGAAACGTCCGCCTGAAACCGCCCACTTGCACGTCGACCGACTCCGCAGTGAGCGAACGGGTTTCGCTTTCACTAAAATCCGCAGACAGACCCTTGGTGTCATAGACCTGACCGTCGGCAAAGAACCGCCCGTCGCAACGCTCGAGGCGAATCCGCCGGGGCAGCCAGGCGAGGATGTTGCGAGAAAGCTGCTTCTGCTCGTCCAGCGGAAGTTCCTTCATCGGAATCGGAGGCAGCGCACCTGTCCGAAAATCCAGATCTCCGCGGAGCTTCACCACGGCCACGTCCGACAAGAACCGCCCCGCGCCCATCTTCCAGAAGGGTTCAAACGCGATCGTCAACCGCTCGCAATGAAAGGCCGTTCCCGTTCGCAGGGACCCGTTGGGTTCGATGCGAAAATCGCTGATCGCGATCGGGCGGGTGAAGCTCGCGTCCACCGATCCGCCCACTCGCTTCAGCCCGGCGTACGGCAGAGCCCAATCGAGGCCGCGGGTGACACCCCACGAAAGGATGGTCGGGTGATAAACCCACGCTGCTCCCAGGAGCACGGCGATGATCACCAAACGCAAAAGACGCCGCAGCGGTCGGCTACGGGCGGGCTTTGAAACGGGATCGGATTCGGCGGTCATGCGGTGAGTGCCCCAAGAATGAACTTCCAGGTGCTGGACTCCAGAATTGCTCGCTGAATTCGGATGTCAAACTGACTCCACGCGTGCCGACCCGCCTCGCTGTGCGACAACCGCTCCACAGCGGGGACGATGAAATCGCAAATCATGCCGCTCTCCAAAAAAGAGACAGCCCCCCGCACCGAATGGCGCGAGGGGCTGTTGTTCCCCCCAGAACAATCTTCAAAAACTATGAAGAGAGAATGCCACAGAAACACAGATCCGCAAGTGAAAAAATTCACAAGCCGCGCATTTATGCGTTAACACCCTGAGCATGCGTGACTTGCAACATGGGATTCTCATCCCACAAAACCACAGAATCCAACATTTTTTCGCCATCAAAGCGAAAATACCCGGTGAAGACCCGCCCTTCGAGGATTCCTGGGAGCCAATGCGCATCGTCCTCCCACATCGCGTCATACGGGATCGCATCGACCGGGAACCACATGGGATCGGCCTCTGGCGTCTCGACCGGCTCGCCGTCGCAGCCCCAGGCGACGAACACGACGCAATGCAGGCGGTATCCGTCGACGAAATCGAAATGCAGTTCGCCATGGGCTTCCGGATGATGGGGTGTCACCCCAACTTCTTCCTGAGTTTCGCGAATGGCCGCCTGGAGAGGCGTCTCACCGAGTTCGAGCCGTCCCCCCGGTGCGTTGATCTTCCCAGCCCCCAGCCCACGCTTCTTCAGGATGAGAAGGACTTCATTTTCCCGGCGAATAAAGCAAAGCGTCGCCCGTTCCGTTGGTTCCCATTGTGCCCATTCGTCGATGCTCATGGTTCGATGGCGCCGACGGACATCCGGAATCGCGGCGGTTCGTCGCTCTCCTCAAGGCTTGGCGTAGCGATTACCCGCGAGGGCTCCATCGGCTCCGGGGCGAAAACAAGCTGCAGCCCCGCCTTGCGAAGGAAGGCTCCGTCGAGTGGGGTGCCTGAGGCGCCCGCGATCACCACGGTGTTCTCTCCCGTTCGGAATGCGGAAACGGGCAGCACCGCGCCCGCCTTCCGCCAGCCAGCATACGAGTTGCCCGAATCTGCTGCGATGTAACCCGGATCTTCCAGCGCGGGCACCTCCAGGTTCAGCACCTGCGGGACACCTCCATTGACGGAAATCGTGATGCCCTGATCCAGCGGTACACCGATAACATCCGCGTGAAACCGCACGAGGTACGGGGTGCCCACAACGGGAGCCACGAAGCCCACGCCTTGGTCCAACGGCGTCACCGCGTCGCTAAGCGAGGCATTGACGACTTCCCCGGATACCGAATCGCCCGAGTCCGACTTCGGCGCTCCCACAAGATCCGCCCCGGTGATGACCCTCCCACCGGGCTGGATAAAGACGGGCGTTTTCTCGCCGTCGGAGCCGTAAATCGTCAGCGTATCCACCCAACACAGCCGCACCCGCCGAACCCCGCTCAATGCTCCCACGTCGCCCGTCAGGGACAGTCTCCCACCCGCCCCGAGAATGGCTTGGTGCAGGATGACGATGTTCTGATTCGCCTGGGCCACGCCTTCATACGCGTTGGAGGTCAACGTCACCTTCCCGTCCGCGGTCTGCCACGATATCCCAAGGGTGCTCCCGGCGCTTTCATCGAAAATGACCGTCGCGACCAGATGCTGAAACACATTGGGCGGGGTGACCTCGAGGTCGATCCCTCCCGCGGTGACATCTGCTTGAACCCACGACGGTGCGGGTTTTGTCAGGGGAAAATCGAGGTCGGCCGCATCTTGCGCCCGCGCATTCGCCGCAAAGACAAGCGTGGCTGCCAGAATGGGGAGGGCAAACCGATTCGGCATGGGCGGCGGGTTAGCCGATCAACGTGAAAACTCCCGCTGCGACGATGGCGACACCGGCGACGCGAATGAGCGGGAAAGGCTTCACCGACGCGGCGAGCAATCCCACGCCTACCCCTAGTCCGTGCAGGACCGCAGTCGCCAGCACAAAGCCTAAAGCGTACAGCGCAAAATGGACATTCTGATGAGCCTCCGCTCCGTGAGCAAACCCATGAAACACCGCAAACAAGCCAACAATCGCAGCGGCCACGCCGACCGGAACCCGCACAGCCAGGATCAGGAGGATGCCGAGAATGAAAATGGAGGCCGTAATCCCTGGCTCCACAAGCGGAAGCGCGACACCGGCGTGCCCGAGCGCTCCGCCTAGGACCATCACGCCCACGAAGCTCGCCGGGACGATCCACAATGCCCGACCACCGAGTTGCGCCGCCCACAGGCCCACCGCCACCATCGCCAGGATGTGATCCAAGCCGTGCAGCGGATGGGACAAACCGGACTCAAACCCGCCGGATCCGCCCGTCAAATGGGCATGAGCGATCCCGGGAACGCTGGAAAAGAGTGCGATGAGCGCAGGGAGGGTGATGACCTTTGAGGACGCTTTCATGGGTGTTTCAGGGAGAGTGCATCGACTCCGGGCGTTTTTCAACCCCGGTCTGGTGAAGAATCGGGGTCTTGAGACCCCGGCTCCTGTTGAATTTTCGCGTTCATTTCCCGCACGGCCTCTCGGAGACCCACAAAGATCGCGCGGCTGACGATTGAGTGGCCGATGTTGAGTTCCTCGATCCGGGGAAGCTTCAGCACCCGGGCGATGTTTTCATAGTTGATTCCATGACCTGCGTTGACCACCAGCCCCAGGCGGGCGGCCCGTTGCGCCGCAATGTCCAACCGTTTCCATTCGACGTCCGCCGCTTCGCCTTCGGCATTCGCGAACGCCCCGGTATGCAACTCGACCACCTCGGCTCCCAGACTTGCGGCACAATCGATCTGCCCGCTTTCAGGATCGATAAACAGACTCACGCGCACGCCCCCCGCCCTCAGCTCCGCAATCGTAGGCGCCAGCGACTCCGCGTGGGCCACGCAGTCCAACCCGCCCTCCGTCGTAATCTCCTGACGATTCTCCGGCACGAGACAGACATCCTCCGGCTTCAACCGAAGCGCGATCGCCAGAATCTCCGGATCGTTTCCCATCTCCAAATTGATCTTGGTCGTCACCGCATCTTTCAGATCCCAGAGATCCTTGTCCTGAATGTGACGCCGATCGCCCCGGAGGTGGACGGTGATCCCCGCCGCCCCGCCGAGTTCCGCTTCCCTCGCAGCCGCCACGATCCCGGGTTCCGCGTTGCGGACCGTGGGATCCTGCGCATAGCGCGCTTGCCGCAGTGTCGCCACATGATCGATGTTCACGCCGAGGGAGGGCATAAGTACTTAACTACCTGCGGGAAGCCTCAACCCGCAAGCGCCGCTTTCGAGTTGCACCCCGAAGCCAAAACGCGGCAGGGTGCACAGATGAAGAAAAGTATTGCCGTCCTTGCCATCAGCCTTCTCGCCCTGCTCCCAGTCCATGCCGGCCAACTGACCCTCGCCGTGGTGCAGTTCTCTGCGGACGGAGACGCCAATACGATCACTTCCGGACTCGCGGGCGTGAATCTGGCAGAGGCGACAAATGGCGAGCGCGCATCGGCGCGCGGCTCCTCAATCGATAACGGACTCGTCCTTTTCTCGGCGGTCGTCGCCACGTCGCCCGGTAGCTCTGTCCGCTTCTCCGCCCGCCAAAAAGGCCAGGTCGGAACCGTGGACGCGCTGGTCACCGCCGGGGCAGTTCGTGCGACCGTCACCATCGACGAAACCATCGCGCTCGGGCTGAAGCGCTTCTCTACCCGCTCGTACTCCGGAGACAGCGCGCTGCCTGGTCGCGATCCTGTCCTTTTGAAGGCCAAGAAACTCTCCTGGATTGTCCCCGCAGAGGGACGGATGAACAAAGGCGGACGTCAGATCCAGACCACTGTCGCTCTCCTCGCTCAGTACCTTCCCTGAGGTGTGAGCAATTGTGAGGAACTTGTGAATTCGCGTCCGATTAACTTTCGAATCCGCGCATAACTGCTCCCAAGGTCCGGGTTGCTGGGAGCGGTCCGTCGGCGTCGCGGCGGTTATACACAGGTTGCCATCGCGTGGAACAGGCTCCGGTACAGTGAGGAACACGAATACCGCGACTTGTTCACATCCTTATGATGATGATGATTCTGTCCGCCCCATCACATCTTCATCATCACCGTGTGAAGAACTCCGCCTGTGATTAACCTTTTTGACCTGCACACAGTGTGACGCGAATGTCACAACTGCGGACTTCTAAAGTCACTCTATCACGCGAGTCGACGGGCGATCGCTTCATCGAGGAACATGCGGATCGCATCGGAGGGCAGTCTCTTGAGCGCGTCTCCGAGAAAGCCGAGGGTGATCAGTCGCCGGGCCTCCCGGGGGGCGATGCCGCGGGCGAGAAGGTAGAAAATCTGTTCCGGATCGATGGCGCCCGTTGTCGCCCCGTGGGTGCACTTGACCCGGTCCGCCTGGATCTCGAGGCCCGGAAGCGAGTCCGCCTCCGCCTGGGGGCTCAGGAGAAGATTGCGGGCCTTCTGGTAAGCATCGATGAAGTGCGCTCCCTCGTCTGCCCGGATCAGACCCGAAAACACGGAGCGGGAGCGATCGTCGAGGGCGTTCACGAACAAGAGATCGCTCGTGGTGTGCGGAGCGGCGTGTTCCTGGAAGGTACGCTGGTCGAAGAACTGGTCGCCTGATCCCGGCGAGACCGCGAGCATATCGCTGCGGCCGCCTTCACCGAGGAGACGGCTCAGGTTTTCCGTTCGGACGTAGGCGCCGCCGAGGTTGGCTTGCAGCGCGAGCGCGGAGGCGTCTCGCGCGACACGGGTGGCATTCAAGTGGAAGCACAGTGTGTCCCGACTCCATTCCTGTCGCGTGACATAAGTGAGCGAGGCGCCACGCCCCACGTGGAGATCATTCACCGCACACGCCAGCGCGGGTTGACCATCTGCGGAAAGAAAATGCTCGACCACCGTTGCCTGGCTGTTCTCTCCGCAAACGATCAGCGTGTGGGGAAACACGGCCACATTTTCGCCTTCGACCCAGTGAAAAATCTCGATCGGAGCATCGATGCGCACGTTTTTTGGGATGTGGAGAAACGTTCCGGTGGCGAGGCGTGCCAGGTGGAGCGCCGCGAACTTCGCCGACCCCAACCGCACCTGCTCGCGCATGAAGTGTTCACGCACCACAGCCTCGTGTTCAACCGCCGCTTGACCGAGCGGTTGAAGCACCACGCCCGGGGGTAGGTCGATGACCTCACGGCTGACCAATTCGTCATTGGCGTAGATAAAGCGCGCCGCGACCGAATCCAGGCCCAGTGAGCGTGCCTGCCAATCGCAGGATCCTCCGGGAAACCCCGAGTTCACGTAGGGCGAAAGATCAATGCGCTTAAGGTCGCTGAACCGCCACGCCTCGTCGCGGCGTGTCGGCATGGGCAGGGAATGGAATGTCGCAGCCGCCGCCTGCTGCATCTCCTGGATCCAGTCGGGCCATCCGGGCGATGTGGAATAATCGGAAAGAAGAGACGGAGCCTGAACGACAACGTCCGTAGGGATCAACGTGGAACTCATGACGTGCGCGAAACCGGGCCTAGCCGACCGACCCCTCCATTTCCATGTCAATCAGCCGCTTCAGCTCGACGCTGTATTCCATTGGGAACTGGCGCACGAGGTCATTGACGAATCCATTGACCGAAAGGCTCATGGCCTGGCCTTCGCTCAGGCCGCGCTGTTGCATGTAAAAGATCTGTTCCGCGCTGATCTGCGTCACCGAGGCTTCGTGCTGAACCGCGTTGCTGTCGCCGCGCACCGAAATGGCGGGATAGGTATCCGTCCGGCTGCTGGGATTAATAAGCAACGCGTCGCACTCGGTGTTGTTTTTGCATCCCTTGCGGTGCGTGATGTCCACGATTCCGCGGTACGAGGATCGACCGGTTCCCACACTAATACTCTTGGAGACGATGTTGCTCGTCGTCTCATCCGCGGCATGGATCATTTTGGCGCCGGTATCCTGGTGTTGCCCATCGCTGGCCAGCGCAATACTCACCACTTCACCACGCGCCTTGCGGCCCTTCATGACAACCCCGGGATATTTCATCGTGAGCCGACTCCCAATGTTGCAGTCGATCCACTTAATTTCCGCCTCCTCGTGAGCCAGGCCGCGCTTCGTGACGAGATTGAAAACATTAGCGCTCCAGTTCTGAACCGTGATGTATTGGATCTTTGCGCCGGGCATTGCCACGAGTTCCACGACCGCGCTGTGAAGCGTCGCCGTTTCAAACTTGGGAGCGGTGCAACCTTCCATGTACACGACCTCCGCGCCTTCGTCCGCGATGATCAGGGTTCGCTCGAACTGACCAAAATTCTGCGCGTTGATGCGGAAGTACGCCTGCAAGGGATGCTTAACTTTCACCCCTGGTGGGATGTAAATGAAGGAACCCCCGCTGAATACCGCACTATTAAGTGCGCTGAACTTATTGTCGCCAGTCGGAATGACTTTGCCGAACCATTTACGGAAGATCTCCGGATGCTTCTGCAGGCCTTCCGTGCTTCCGACAAAGATCACGCCCTGATCCCCGACCGCTTTCTTAATATTAGAATACGCCGCTTCGCTGTCGAACTGCGCCTCGACACCCGCGAGAAATTTGCGTTCCTGCTCTGGAATTCCGAGCCGTTCAAAGGTGCGCTTCACGTCCTCCGGAACGTCATCCCACGACCGCTTGGGAGCCTGGCCCTGGGAAAGATAATAGCGGATATCCTCGAACTTAATGGCTTCGAGGTCCTTGCTTGCCCACGACGTTGGCATCGGCTTGTCGAGGAACTTTTTATAAGCGTCCTTCCGAAACTGACGAATCCAATCCGGGTCTTCCTTGACGTCGCTGATGTAATCGATCGTCGCCTCACTTAGCCCAACGCCCGCATCGTAGGCATAGTCAACATCGTACCTAAAGTCCCCAATGGACCGGTCAATTCCCAATTCGTTTTCCGCAACAGTGCTCATCGTCGTCTCCTTGTTAAGATACCGGAGCCGCTTCCAGATCGGCCTCGCGTACGTTTTCGTAACCTTCCGCTTCGAGTTTCAGGGCTAAGGATTTGTCTCCGGTGAGAACAATACGCCCGGCCATCATCACGTGGACGACATCAGGAACGATATACGTCAGCAAACGTTGGTAGTGCGTGATGACCAGCATCCCGACGTCAGGGCCTCTCAGCGCGTTGACGCCTTCAGAAACGATGCGCAGCGCGTCGATATCCAGCCCGCTATCCGTTTCATCCAGTACAGCGTAGCGAGGGGACAACATCGCCATCTGGAGAATCTCACAGCGCTTCTTTTCGCCGCCGCTGAAGCCCTCGTTGACCGCACGGCTTGTAAAGTTCCGGGGAATCTGGAGCTGGTCCATTTTGGAGTAGAGCTCGGCGTAATAGTCCGTAGCCTCCAGCTCCTCGCCCTCGGGGAGGCGAGCCTGTCGCGCAGCGCGAATGAAATTTGCGATCGTGACGCCGGGAACCTCCATCGGATACTGGAACGCGAGGAACAGTCCCGTGCGTGAGCGCTCGTCGGCCTCCAGTCCCAGAATGCTCTCCCCGTCGATCTTCACGTCCCCGCCTGTCACGGTATAGTCCGGATGACCGGCCATGACTTTTGCGAGGGTGCTCTTTCCTGAGCCATTGGGTCCCATGATGGCATGGACCTCACCCGAGGGGACTTCGAGATTGAGACCGCGGAGAATTTCGCGGTCGCCGATGGAGACGTGCAAGTCTTCGATTTGAAGGGATTTCATGAGTGGCTGGTGCAAGTGGGGCAAAGACCGCGGAGGGTGACCTCCTGAGTCGTGATGGCGTAACCGGGCGGCAAATTCCATACGCGGTCGGGGGCCGATTGGACGGCTTCGAGGTCCACATCGAATACATGCCCGCAGCGGTCGCAGTGAAAATGGCCGTGGTCTTCCAAGTTGGGACAGTACCGGGTGGGTGAGCGATCCACATTCACCTGGCGCACCAATCCACAATCGACCAGGGCTTCCAGGCAATTGTAAACCGTTGCCAGTGAGATCGTTGGCATCTCGGACTTCACCCGGAGGAAAACTTCCGTCGCGGTCGGATGATCCCGGCGCAGCAGCAGGGCATCAAACACCTCCCGTCGCTGGCGCGTGGGCCGCAACCCGCGTTCCTCCATCACCGCGTTCAACTGTTCCGTCGGTTGATCCACGCGGTCAACCTAGGCCGCTTCGAATTGCGATCAAGAATTATTCTAAATCAAAAACGGTCGCGCAGCGGCGCAGCGGCGCGGCGGCCGGAGGGTGACTCCGCATCAAACGGCTGCGGCACGGCATAACACGGACGGTCAACGACCATTTAATGCGGCGCGATCAATTGGCCAGCGTCTCGGAATGCAAATCCCCGCGCTTGCCAAAAGTTTCCGCAACGCTCGGAATTGCCGCAAGGTTGTCGTCGGTTTCCCGATGGCGGAATTTGACGCTGACCAGTTTGCTCACGCCATGCTCTTCCATGGTGACGCCGTAAAGCATGTCCGCGCGTCCGATCGTGCGCTTGTTGTGCGTGATGACGATGAACTGACTCTGACCCACAAAGCGGTCGAGGATCTTGATGAAGCGGTTGATGTTCGATTCGTCGAGCGGGGCGTCCATCTCATCGAGCACGCAGAACGGACTCGGCTTGACCATGTAGATGGCGAAGAGCAGCGCGACGGCGGTCATGGTCATTTCTCCGCCGGAGAGCAGGGAAATGCTCTGGAGCTGTTTGCCGGGCGGCTTGGCGATGATCTCGATTCCGCTCTCTAACGGATCGCTTTCATCGGCCAGGAGCAGATTCGCTTTCCCGCCGCCGAATAGTTCGGTGAACATTTCCTGAAAATTCACCCGCACCTTCTCGAATGTTTCAGCGAAGAGCACTTTTGTGGTCTTGTTGATGCGGGCGATGACCTCCAGAAGCTCGGCTTTGGCGTTGGTCAGGTCGGTGTTCTGTTGCTCAAGGAATTGTAGCCTTTGCTCGAGTTCCTCGTATTCCTGAATGGCGTCCATGTTGACGGGACCCATTCCATCGAGCTTTTCGGTGAGTTCCTTAACCAGCGCCTCGATGCGGCCCCAGGGGATCTCTTCGACAAACTGGGGTTCTTCTGCGGGAATCGGTTCTGAGACCGGCTCCTGGGGCATAGCGGGAGCGTCCTCGCCGGCGGGTTCCGCTTGGGCGGCCGCCTTCTCCTTGCGGTCACGTAGCGCGCAGACGAGGGCGTAGGAATCCGGCGCGAAATCGGCGATCTCGAGTTGGTAGCGGCGCTGGATGTGCTCCCGGATCGATTCCATACGGAGATCGAGTTGCGTGCCACGCACTTCGGCGCGACTGCGCTCCTCCTGGAGGTCAGCGATTTGACGCCGCACCTCGCGGAGGTGTGCTTCGCGTGTGGCGATGTCGTCCGTTGCGGCCGTGCGTTCTGCGGTGACGCGTGACACTTCCGCCTCGGCCTCGACCATCTCGTCCCGCCAGCCGCCCATGCTCTGGGCGAGCGTTTCCGCCTCGGTTTCGAGCGACGTGATCCGTTGTTCGTGGGAAAGGATATCGTTTCGACTTTGCGCAATCGCCTGGGTGAGTTCCGTCACCCGGGCGGCGATGGGCGTGCGCTGCCGGGAAAGGTTCTCGCGGCGTTGTTTTTCGGTGGCGACGCGGAGTCGGAGTTCGTTGTTGGCGTCCGTGGCCTCGCGCTCGCGCTCGCGGAGGCGCTCGAGTTCGGATTGCGTATCTGCGAGGGCACCGCGCTTGGCATCGCGTTGGGCGGTGAGCTCCGCCATGCGGCGTTCGAGCGAGTCCACGCGCTGGAGACTCTCCTGAAGCTGTTGTTCGAGCTGGATTCGCTCGCGGTCGAGCGTGTTGCGACGATCCTGGGCCTGCGCCGCCTGCCTGCGGTGGCCCTCCCGCTCCGTCCGTGCCGTGGCCGCGGCGACCTCCGTTCGTTGAACTTCATCCCGTGCTTCGCGGAGGCGCTGCTGACCTGCTTCGAGAGCCTCCACGGCCGCATTCCTCGCCGCAACCGCCGCTTCGTGCTCTGCGCGCGCGTCTTGAAGCTCGCTCTCGAGTTTGGCGATCTGCGCTCGGCGAAGGATCACCGAACTCCCGGCGTCCCCAGTGGCCCCGGCGGAGACGACCCCGGAGCGGGCAATCAGCCCGCCATCCGTTGTCACAAAGCCGAGGTCGGGGTGGAGGGCCTTCAGTTTGAAGGCGGTTTCGAAATCGGGAACGATCGCCACGTTCTCCAGCAGGGCGTGGACGAGGCTTGAGGCGAACGGGGCACAGCGAACCATGTCCAGGGCCCAGGCGGTGGCGCCTTCGGGCAGAGCAGGGCGGTCTGCGGAGGCCGGTTCTGCAAGCCATTCGGTGGGAGCGATCGCGGCGCGTCCAAGCTTGCGGGAAGCGAGGGTGATGGCGGCTGACTCTGCCACGGCGGCGTCTTTAAAAATCACCGTTTGCAGGTGCGAGCCCAGAGCGGCCTCGATGGCGGGGATCCATTCCGGAGCGGCGTCGATTGCGGCGGCGACCGCGCCATGGAGGGCGGGTTTGAAGAGTTCGGGTCGGTCGAGGCCCTTCAGCACGGCCTGTGCGCCTTCGCCGAGGCCTTCGCCTTCCGATTGAAGCTGAACCAAAACGGCCAGGCGCGACTCCACCTCCGTGAGGCGACGGGTGCGCGCGTTGAGTTCGGTATCTGCCGCCTGGCGGGCTTTCTGCGCCGCGTCGTGCTGCATCTGCCAGTCGTCGAGCGCCGTGCGCATGGCGACGACGGCGGCAGCGGTCCGTTCTACGAGTTGCTCCGCTTCGGCCACGCGTTCCAGGCTCTGGCCGGCCACGCCGTCTGCCGTGGCCAGTTCGCCTCGCACCAAATCCAGCCGGGCCAGGCCGGCCTCGCGTCGGCCCGACGCGCTGGAAATCTGGGATTGCAGCCCGTTGAGTTCGTTCTCCAGTCGGGAGATCTCTCCGTTGACGAGGCGCAGCGTGTTCTCCGCTCCACCCCGCTCCCGGCGCACGGATTCCATCCGTTGGTGACTCGCGGAGAGCTCGCTCTCGCCGGAGCGCAGCACCTCCAGCAAGTCCGAAAGCATGCGGTCGGTCTGCTCGAGCTCGGATTCCTGCTCGTGGATCTTGCGCTCGGCGGCGGCGACCTCATCGGTGCTGCGCACGACGCGTTCCCGGAGTTCCGTGACACGCTCGGCGTTCGTCGCAATGCGGCTCTCGGCGGAAAACAAACGGTTCCGCAGGGTCTGAACCCCGTCGCGCGCCGCGCTCATCGCCTCTTCCAGCGCCCCGAGGCGTCCGCGCAGATCGAGCAGGTAAACTTCTTCTTCCTGGCTGGCATCCTCCGCACCGGAACGCTCCTTTTCCACGCGGGTTAGTTGCCCTTCCACCGCCTGCTTCTCGTTTGAGAGGGCTTGGAAATTCCGGTGCGAAAGATGCGTGTCGAACGTGCGGAGGTCCGAGAGCAGCGACTGGTACCGCCGGGCCTTGCCCGCTTGACGCTGAAGCGAACCAATCTGACGGCGCACTTCCTTCACGATGTCCGTGACGCGCAGCAGATTGGATTCCGTATGTTCGAGCTTCCGCAGGGCCTCTTTCTTCTGCGACTTGAACTTCGTAATCCCCGCCGCTTCCTCGAAGATCGCCCGGCGGTCCTCAGGCCGACTGCTCAGAATTTGCGAAATTTTCCCCTGCTCCATGATGGAATACGCGGATCGCCCGATCCCCGTGTCCATGAACAGCTGGTGGATATCCTTCAGACGGCACGGGGTCTTGTTTAGAAAATACTCGCCCTTTCCGTCGCGGTACACCCGGCGAGTGATGCGCACCTCATTCCATTCGACACCCAATTCCTTCTCGCAGTCGGAGAATGTCAGGGAAACTTCCGCCATGCCGAGCGCAGGCCGGCTATCCGTTCCGCTGAAGATGACATCGGCCATCTCCCCACCGCGCAGGGCCTTTGCAGACTGCTCCCCCAGGACCCAGCGCAGCGAATCCAGCACGTTCGATTTGCCACAGCCGTTCGGCCCCACGACCGCCGTCACGCCGCGGTTGAACTGCAAAATCGTCCGCGCGGCGAACGATTTGAAACCAATTATTTCCAGGGATTGCAGATACATGGCGATGCGGGTAGCGTCGCAACCTACCGATAGAAGCCACCGGATTTCAACAAAATACCATCCAGAGTGGTTTATCATACGTACTACCACAACATATTGTATTATGGCGCAACAAGATCCCGTCGGTGAGCTCGAAGCATTTCTTCGTTTTCCCACTATTTCCACCCAATCGGAGCACGCGCCAGACCTCCGAGCATGCGCCAATTGGCTTCGGGACCGGATGCAGGCATGGGGAATGGAGGCCTCCGTTCGTGAAACTGGCGGGCCCCCGGCGGTTGTGGCTCGCGTGGGCTCGGATCCCGGCAAGAAGACGGTTTTGATCTACGGCCATTACGACGTGCAGCCTCCGGAGCCTTTGGAGGAATGGACCACGCCGCCGTTCGAGCCAAGGATTGCCGACGGGAAAGTGTACGCGAGGGGATCGGCGGACAACAAGGGTCAGGTCCTCGCGCATCTCTTGGGCACGGCACTGGAGCTGGAGGAGCGCGGGGAACTGCCGGTGAACGTGATTTATGTGGTCGAAGGGGAGGAGGAAGTGGGGAGCCCGCGGTTGGAGGAATTTCTGACGGCTCACCGGGAAGAATTCGCGTGTGACGTCGTGGCGATTTCTGACACGGGTATGGTGGCCTCGGGGTATCCGACCCTGACGTACGGGCTTCGGGGAATAGCGGCGTTGGAATTGGTGGTCCGCGGGCCGTCGCATGATTTGCACTCGGGGAATTTCGGCGGAGCGGTGATGAATCCGGCCACCGCCGTGGCGCGTCTCCTGGCATCGCTTCACGATGCGGACGGGCGAGTCGCGGTGGAGGGATTCTACGATGCGATTCCGCCGATGGAGGCTTGGGAGCGGGAGGCGTTGGCCGCGTTGCCGGCCGGGGACGCGGAGATCCGGGAAATGACCGGAGCGCCCGCGCTTTTTGGCGAAGCCGGGTACTCCGGCATGGAGCGGATTGGAGCCCGCCCAACCGCCGAGGTCAATGGCATGGGTGGAGGCTACCAGGGCGAAGGAACCAAAACCGTGCTGCCGAAGTCGGCTTTCGCAAAACTCACCTTCCGCCTCGTTCCCCATCAGGACCCGCAGGTGATCCTGAACCTCGTCGAGACGCACCTCAAAAAACACCTCGCGCCTGGAGTCACGCTGGAACTCACCCGGGGTCACTCGGCCGCCGCGACCGTGTGCGATCCGAAGTCTGGGTTTGGGCGAGCGGCGACGCGAGCGCTGGAGCTGACCTTTGGTAAACCGCCGGCGCTGGTGCGTGAGGGCGGGTCGATTCCGATCGTGGAGAGCTTTGCGCGGATCCTGGGTGCGGAGACCTTGTTGTTGGGTTTGGCGAATCCGGATTGCCGGGCGCATTCGCCGAATGAGAACTTTGATCTGGCGAATCTCGAATCCGGAATTCGCCTGCACCGGGCGTTGTTGCAGGAATTGGCGAGGGCGTGACGATCCGGGCGTTTGTTAAAAAACGCCGGGGATGTAAAAAGATGGGAAACGCTTTTACCGCACCGCTTTCCGCTTTGTTCGCGGGGACCTGTGACATTTCCGTCACTAAAGGGTGGGAGGCTTGACGATCTAACCGGACGGGTCTCTGATCCGAGCATGCGATGATTTGCGCCGCACAGGGTGTATTTACCTACCGTCTTCGCCGTGGTCAGTACTTTACTTTCCACCTTCGGCGCATTCGCGCAGCTGACGGCATATGATTCGTTTAGTTCCGCGCCGGGGAATCTGGCAGGTGCCGCCAGCACGACTCCACCGGACGTTTGGCCGCAAGCGTCGAATGTGTGGGTCCTCGGGGACGGGACAACAAATGCTCAGGCCCAAGTCAGTTCTGGGTCGTTGGTGAGTCCAACCGTCCCCTTGCAAACGAACGGCAATCAGGCATCGATCTCTGCGGTTAACGGGTCACAGATCGCGGCGTTTCGGAACTTAAATTCTGGATCCTATAATAGTGCTGACGTCGGTGGTTACTGGATTAGTTTTCTCCTCAATCCCGGGAGCAACAATTCCGGCATCTCGTTGTTTGATTCGACCACCGGCAACGAGCAGATTTTCTTCGGAACACTGGGAAGCGGCTCCGGAGTCGGGAATTTAGGAATTCGGACGGTAGGCGGACGTTCGACGAACGCGGATTCCATTGCCAACACCGGGCTAAGTGCGGTTTCAGGCTTCACGTATTTGATCGTCGTCAGCATTACGGCGTCATCCTACGCGATCTATGCCAATCCCACCGATGTGTCCGGCATGGTAGCGCCTGGAGGCAGTTCGGCATCGGTGGATCAGTTTCTCGTGCCTTTCAGCTTCGACTCGATCCGTATGGGGACACTGGCAAATCAAACTTCACCGGCCAGCAGTGCGATCGACGAATTCCGCTTGGGTACTTCGCTGGCATCGGTGGTCCCTGTTCCGGAGCCATCTGTTTGGGCTCTCACCACAATCGCCTGCGTTGCTCTCTTCTTAAGAAAGAGGCACCGGATTGTCGGGCTCACGCGAAGCCGCGAAGCCACGAAGGGTTGAAGATACGCCGCCTTGCTGTGCGGCTTGGCGTGATTTCGGCGGCGAGCCAGATCGGAGAACGGACTTTCCAGTCCGTTTTCTAAAAAGGAACATTCGCGTCTTGAACATCGTCACCATTCCCTTCGGCGAATGCATTAGCCTACGAACCGGAATGGAACCCCAGATTCCCGGTTCTTCGGAGAAGTTCATGCCTGGGACCGCAGGTTTTCGCCGATGCTCGCAGATTTTATGAAAAAGGACCTAACCTACGCCGTGCTCGGTGCCGCGACGGAAGGGCATTGGATTCTGGCCGTTCGCGGAATAGATCAAGGGCTCCTCGACGTTCTGAGTGGGCAGGAAAAGGCTTGATTGTAGGGGCACCTGCGCCCCGAAGGCTTGCCCTGACAGGCGTTTGAAGGGAAGTTTCCCAAGGCTCTGCTCGGATCGCGCCGCTCCAGGGCCGATGGCCCGGCATTCCTTAGCCCAGCTCGTAAGGGCTGGGTTTTTTGCAGTGGCGGAAGCTGCGGGCTGAAAGTCCGCGACAGGGCAAGAGCACGGCTGCACGCCACGCCTCCACCCATCCCGTCCCTTCAGGCCGGAGTCACCCTTTGGTTTCCCACCCAGCCCTGACGGGCTGGGCTAACGAATGGCGCACCGGTGGTGCGCAGAACGCCGTTCGTCGCACGAACCGCAACACTCAGCGCCAGCAAAAGCCTCAACTCTGAAGCTCCGCAGCCTGCTGCTTTTGCCCACTCAATTCAGCGAGGAGCCAGATCAAGTTCATTGCTGGCTGGGGACGCCGTTCGGTGGCGTCCATTCCGCGTTGCGGAGCGGGAGGCGGGCCCCCACACACTGGCGCCAGTTAGCGAGAAGCTCTTGAAGTCTCTTTGCACGATCCCGTTCTTGGCCGGAGAGGTCGTGCTTCTCCCCGGGGTCGCTTTCGAGATCGTAGAGTTCCACCCGATCGTCTTCAAAGAACTCGATGAGCTTGTATTTGCCGCAAAGGATGGATGAGCCTGGTGTGCCGCCCTGATTGCCGTAGTGAGGGTAATGCCAGAAAATGGCTTCACGTGTTAACCCACCCTCGGCAGTCAGCAGCGGCATGAGACTTTCGCCATCGACCCGGTGTGTCGCGGGTGGGGTCGAACCGGTGGCCTGCATAAGAGTCGGGAAGAGGTCGGGCGTGGTCACCGGGGTGTCGTTTGTTGTGCCGGGCGTGACGACTCCGGGCCAGCGGATGAGCAGCGGAACACGTGTGCCACCTTCGTACATCCAACCCTTTCCCTCCGCCAGAGGGAGATTACAAGTCGGCGACCCCTCCGCCGTAGAGAGGCCCCCGTTGTCGGATGTAAAAACCACGATGGTGTTCTTGCAGGCCCCGGATTGATCTAGTGCGTCAAGAATGCGTCCGATATTCCAATCCAGATTCTCTACCATGGCGGCGTAGGCAGGATCTGACTGAATCAGCCTTCGCACGATGCGTTTGGTACGCTTGTGGTCGCACGGGAAAAGATCGCCTTCCTCGAACGCGGTAATGCGGTCCAGGCCGAGTGCCTTGGCTCGCGCTTTATATTTGAGCACGAGATCAGGTTTCCCCTCGATGGGCGTGTGAACGCTGTAATGGCAGAGGTTCAGAAAGAACGGGGAGGCGTTGTGCGTGCGAATGAGCTCAATGGCGCGATCGGTGAGGTGATCCGTGAGTTCGGTCCGGTCGGGGATTCCCGGGCCATCGAGTTCGGGCATTCCCCATGGGCTAAAATGACCCTTGGGTGGAGCTCCGTAGTGGCCGCCACCGATGTTAACGTCGAAACCGTGTTCTCCCGGCAGATGGCCCCTGCCACCGAGGTGCCATTTGCCGACATGCCAAGTCGTGTAGCCGTTGGCGCGGAGCGTGTCGGCGATTGTGTTTACGGAAGAAGGTAGGGCGTTGACGTATGGGGCATCAATCAGGCGGCCTTTGGCCGGGTGAGTGCGCCCGTTCCAATCGATCCAATCGGTGATGCCAAGAGTGGCGGGATACTGTCCGGTAAGGAGGCTCGCGCGAGTGGGGGAACAGACGGGAGCGCAAGCACTGGCATTCGTAAAGCGAATGCTTTGCGAAGCCAGCATGTCGAGGTTTGGGGTTTCGTGGAACCCACTGCCGCAGCACGCCAGATCCCGCCAACCGAGATCGTCGATCAGGATAAGCAGGATATTAGGCTTCATCGAAGCGGTCGTGGCATCGGTCGATTAGGATCAGAGGAGTCTTGGCAGTGAGCCGCACCGGGGGCCACACTGATCGAGCGAGCAACGCAGGAAATCGCGGAAAGCACGCCGGCCCCGAGGGCTGCGATGAAAGTGGCACGGCCCCCCCCGTGTTGCTGCTCAGTCGCGGTTCGCAACGGATATCCTCCTTACGAGCACCCAGGCGGCAGGCCATTTTCATCGCAACAAATGCATGGGTGTTTGGCGAACAGCACACGAGAGCAGGATAAGTATAAACTTAGGAAATCTAGCACTCAATCGTAGACCGTGTCGACAAGACCAAAGTGTGCATTCGGGCAGTTGAAGGGGCGAAGAGAAATGGATGTTAACAGTAACAGCATCGGAGGGCTTCTTCATCGCCTCATCTAGTCCTTCCAGCAGAGTGCATGTGATGTTGGCTTCAAGTTGGCCGTGGGCCAAGACGCTGTGAGGAAGCGTATCCGTTGCCAACCGCGACTGCGCAGCGAAACAGGCACCGGGCCATTTTCATGGTAACCTTCGTTTCACCATGGGCCGTGGAGATTTTGGCGATTTTCTGCGTTGCTCGCTCGACCGATGTGACCCTTGAACCTCTTTCTCTAAGCCTCTTTTATTTATCACCCCGGATTGGACCGGAGATTCGGTGTGGCACAAGGGTAGAGCCAATGGAAGAGGTAGCGAACATTTTTTCCGTAATGTGTAACCACTCTCTGACACGCGGCATTGAGTAGATGATGGTCGTCCTCCCCTTCGTTCACTAAACAAGAGCAACATGATAAATTCCGCGCACCACTCGCGGCTCGCCTCGTCGACAAAACAGGCAAGTCTTGCTGTCCCATGGATCCCAGTCCTGGTTCCTCCAATGCAAGCTGAACAAAGTCGTGGTTCAATAGACGACCTCCGCGGCAAAACTTTTGAATGCACCTTTCGGGTGGAGTTAACCGGGGATACCGTCGAAAGAAGCACGACAACGAAAGCCCCTGCGGGCAATGCGCTTACGCTCAACGGTGGATCAGCCATCACGACGAATGGCCGCGAGGTACAGAGAAAGGGAACGGACCCTCTCGGGTCGATTCTTGAACTGAAGACCAAGGCCGACTGACGGCTGTAACCGTCGATGTCGGCTCAGAAAACCCTCTGAATACGAATCTGTGTGGAACCAAAGCCAACAGCCGTCCCACTCCTGCGTCCGGATGACGATCTCGATCAAGTTATTCGGGCGAGAGAGGGCGATCTGGCTGCTTTTGAGGGAATCGTCATGAAATACCAGGGAACGCTGGCGGCGGGCTTCTACCGATTCACAACGGTCCGACTTGATCTCGAGGACATGGTGCAGGAAACGTTTCTGCGTGCATGGAAAGGGCTCCCAGACTGGCGTCCTGACAAGCCGTTCATCCACTGGCTTCAACGAATCGCCACACGGGTGGCTCTCGAGTTTTGCCGCCGTCGCAGGCGCTCTCCGCTTGGGCATCAATTCGACGATGGAAGCGGGGACCGGGGGCAGCAACCCGAGCATGCCATGGGGAGAAGCAACGCGATGAGTAGTCTGTCAGAAGCGCAGGCCATTCTGGCCCTTCTCCCTGCTGAGGATTGCGCTATGCTCACCCTGCAATACATCGAGGAACTTTCGCTTCAGGAGATCGCCTCGAGGTTTGGGTGCTCCCTCACAAACACCAAGGTGCGAGTTCATCGTGCGCGCAATCGACTTCGCAAGGAATTGTTAAAACTTGGATACTCACTCTAATCCCCCCCCAAACCGATGGGATAAGCTGGTTGAAGACGCCCGCAAAGCACTTCCACCGCGAGACATTGATGTCATGCCCACCGTCAAGACAGCGATCCTTGAATTTCGGAACGGGCAACCATGCTCGTCGATACTCGACGAGCTCTCAGCCATCTTTGCCTTTCGGCCCGCCCAATTGCTTATGGGATTGGCAGCCCTCGTCTGCACGCTGGGTGTACAGCATCACTTGGCCAAACTCAGCATGATGCTACAGCTCTCCTCCACGTTTTCGATCCTCGGCTTATGAAGACAAATATCATCCTCGCTCAGCCCAACCGATACTGGAGTGTTCAGGAGCAAAAGGGCAGGCGCTGGTTGGGGATTCTCTGGCTTGCCCTTGTGTTCTTCCTCGGTGTGGGAACCGGAATCGTTGCCACTTCAATTTTTGTCATCCACACACTCAAGGCGAATGCCCGGCAACCCATTGAATTGGATTCTTACAACGACCGCTACCTCCGCTGGCTGACGACGATGACCATCGACAAGCTGAATCTCGACACCGCCACCGCCAACGACTTGGAACGGGAACTCGAGGAAACCGTGAGGCAATCCAAGCTTCTTCGAGCTACGATACGCGAGGCATCAGAATCCATTGCGGTTGATGCGATCTCCCGCGTACGCCCGCTGCTTCCCCCTGAGAAACGCGAGAGTTACGACCGCTTGATGAAGGAAGAATTGGGAAGTTGGGGCATTTACTCGGAGAAATAGTCTAAACCTCCATCAGCCAGTGTACAGCCGGGTGGAAATGGAATGCCTCCGACTGTCAAACGCGTGGAAGAACGAAGAAGGGCGCCGCCTCTGCTTTAGAAGATCAGTCGGACGTCCGGAAGTAGCAAACAGATACGCTCGAAAGGTGGCGAGACCCGGATCCCGATCCTTATGGTCTGTCTGGCCATTTCTGGTGCCGGGAGTACGTCGCATGCCGCGGATCCCCTTTCATGCGGTAGCTGTACCAAACCCTTTACATCCCGCACCCGGCAGGTGAAGGAGACGGGATGCTGCGTCCGGTCTCCTCTCAAGCGAGTGCCCTCCTTGTCACTCTTTCTTCTCTGCTTTCCCCGGCAATGGCATCGGAGCCACGACCAATGCCCCCGAACATTATCGTGATCGTAACCGATGACCAGCGATGGGACGCCATCGGTGTCGTCCAACATGAACAGGGTACGCGCGGCCGCTATCCATGGATCACTACCCCGCATATGGACCGACTCGCGAATGAAGGCGCTCGTTTCCGGAACGCTTTCGTTAGTTTCTCGCTGTGCTCTCCTAGCCGAGCCGCCTTCCTAACGGGTCAGTTTAATCACCGAAATGCGATCATTAACAACTCGACAGAGTTTCCGGGTGATGCCGAAACGTATGTAACCCACTTGAAGGCCGCAGGCTACAGAACCGCCCATGTTGGAAAATGGCACATGGGGTCGCAACGCGGGCCGCGCCCTGCCTGCGACTACTCGGCCAGTTTTATCGGTCAAGGAGAGTACATCGACTGCTCGTTCGAAATCGATGGTGTGGAAACGCCGACGAAAGGGTGGGTCGACGATGTCTCCACTGACCTTGCGATCGACTTCATCCGATCGACCCCTAAAAGTCAGCCATTTCTACTCACTCTCGGTTTCAAGGCCGCACACGAACCGTTTATTCCTCCGGATCGAGCTTCGGCGCGGTTCGAAGGGGTCCAAATGGGAACGGTGCCAAACCTCGAGGGACTCGCACCGTTCATACGGAAACCCGACAAGCCGAAAGACTTCCTCGCGTACTTCCGTTGCATTTCGGCGGCCGACGACAATCTCGGACGAATCCTTGCCTCCATCGAAGATTTGGGAATTGTAGAAAATACGGTTGTCGTCTTCACGAGCGACAACGGCGTGTATCACGGCGAGCATGGCCTGACCGACAAACGGTCGCTGTATGAAGAGTCTGTGCGAATCCCTTTGATTGTGCGGTATCCCAAACTCATAACACCGGGCCTAATCATCGACCAAATGGTGCTGAACATCGACCTCGCCCCAACTCTCCTCGACGTAGCGGGACAGCAACCGTCCGGTGGGATGCAGGGTGACAGCTGGAAGTCTCTCTTCTCCATGGAGCCAGTTCCCTCATGGAGAAACTCCATCCTGTTGGAGTACTTTCCCGAGCAGAAGTTTCCCCGCACGCCCCACTGCCTCGCGGTCCGGACCGAGTCAGCTAAGCTAATAGTGTATCCGGAACACGATGAATGGACAGAGATGTATGATCTCACCTCCGACCCATACGAAATGGACAATCTTTTCCCGCGTCCCGATAGGAAGCCTTTGAGAGAGGCTCTCCTGATCGAGCTGGAGAAGCAGAAGCGAGCCACGGGTTTCACCCCGACTCTTCCGGGGCAGCCGGACGTTCAGCCATAACGCGACTTTGACGCTCTCGACGAATCGTCTCGTAGCGTCAGAACGATCAGCCTATAAACCGGAGCTTGACTTACCATGAAGCACGTGAAGATCATGAAGAGGAATGAATTAGGCATGTTCCCGGGCTCCACGGGTCTTCCCCTTTTGGGTGAAGTTGCGGGCCAATTTTCTGAGCCGTCTATTCCTCTGTCCATTCATGTCCTTCATGAACTTCATGGTGAATCTGACCATTTCTTGGGTTTGAACTGCGGGATTTAGGATCATTTTAGGCTCCTCCACGTTTTGACTGGGCGGGAAAAGGCTTGATTGCAGGGGCCCCAGCGCCCGAAAGCCTTGCCCCGACAGGCGTTTGAAGGGACGTTTAAGAAGGCTTTGCGCGAAGCGTCCCGTTCCAGGGCCGACGGCCCGGTATTCCTTAGCCCAGCTCGTGAGGGCTGGGTTTGTTGGAGTGGCGGATGCTGCGGGCTGAAAGTCCGCAACAGGGCTAGAGCATGGCCGCACGCCACGCCCCCACCCATCCCGTCCCTTCAGGCCGGAGTCCCCTTTGGTTTCCCACCCAGCCCTGACGGGTTGGGCTAACAAATCGCACGCCGGTGGTGCGCAGAACGCCGTTCGGCGCAAGGACCGCAACACTCAGCGCCAGCGAAGGCCTCAACTCTGAAGCTCCGCAGGCTGCTGTTTTTACCCACTCAGTTCAGCGAAGAGCCTCTTTTATTTACAAGAGCTCTGGCGCTTATTCTCCCTTTCGCAGCACCGTGTCGACAAGACTAATGGGACGACCGCCGGCGATCGCTCCGGTGAATTGCCCGATCATCCACCCGGCCTCCGGCGTGACTAAGTCAAGGTGACCGGCTCCTGCGACTCGGAGCAAAACCGCTTTCGCGCCTGCATCACGCAGCGCATCGTGAAATTCAACTCCATGGTTAAGAGTGACCAGTGGGTCTTCCTCGCCGTAGACGAGTAACATCGGGGCAGCCTTCTTTGAGGCATAAGTCAACGGGGACGCTGAACGAGCAAGTTCGGGTTGCTCGTTCGCAGGCGTACCCAAAAGACGACTAATCAATCGGCCGCCTTTGCGAGATTCGGACTCGGTTGCTTCCTTCAAGGGGATGAGTGCCGTTGGTCCGCAAATGACCACCGCCGCTGCGACATCGTCGCTTTCGTTCAGGTGTTCTCCCACGTTACCTGCCAGATCGGCACGATTTTCCGTCGTTGCCAGCATTGCAGCGAGATGGCCACCTGCGGAAACTCCGACAAGGATAAATCTATCCTTGTTATATCCATATTGATCGGCGTGCGCTTTTAACCAGCGAAGCGCGGCCTTGCAATCATGGATTTGGGCAGGCCAAACGTCATCCCCGCTAAGGCGATAATTGACGCTTGCCACGGCGTATTCCCCAGATTCCATAAAAGCCTGCATCCGCCACTTCGCTTGGCGTTTGTCTCCGACCATCCATCCTCCTCCGTGAATATAGACGATGAGCGGGAGTCTTGCGGGATTCCCGACTCTCTCAGGCAGGTATAGATCCAACGTCTGGCGCTTCGACCCAATGCCTCCGTAGTCAAGCGATGGCACTAATCGGATACCTTCCGGAATTCTGCCTATCGTCTCTGCGTTCGCTGTTAACGATATGCTCGAAAACGCAGCCAACTGAAAAACCATGCCTGCGAGAACTGATGACAGAAAAAATGAGTGCATACTTTTCTCAATGCTAAAGGGCGGGGAAAGGTTACAGCATGATTGAATTCATTGGAACTTCCTCTCCCGGGAAAGCCCTTGAAAATGCGCCCCAAAGGACGTCGCGTCTGCGCGCGGTGTTCGGGGTGGCAAGACGACGCGTGTGAGTCGCTCCAAAGACCAAGGCACCCGGGGGTGATTCGATCCTCGGGACTCACCGCAGTGGCCTCGACAACGACCAGGCCCGCACCTCCGCGCGCTCGGCACTCGTAGTGGGTCGGATGCCAGTCGGTGGGGTGGCCCCCGATAGAGTGGTATTGGCACATCGGCAAAACCACGATGCTGCTGCGCATCTTGATTTTCTCGACGTCAGCATGGGATTCTCCATGCCCACCGCAAAAATCCCATGGGGGCCCGGACAACTTCGGGAAGTCTCGAAACGCATTCGCTCCGAAACCGGTCTGCCGGGATCCACATCGTGGAATATCACCACGCCGAGGCTTGCCGAGGAACTGCTACAGGAAGGGGCTGCGGACCTTGTGATGATTGGCCGACCTATTCTCGCGAATCCGCACTGGCCCTTTATCGCTGCAAGAGAATTAGGAGTTTCCGACCCCACCTCCGTCCTCCCGATGGCCTACGCCCATTGGCTTGCCAAGTATCACTTTGAATAATGAGTGCCGTAATGGCCCTTCGCACTTGGAAAAGGGATTGCGTCGACGAGCAAGAACGGAGAACGGACTTTCCAGTCCGTTTTTTAAAACGACGCTCACCCATCTGAAATCATTTCGCCCGTACGATTACCGATCGCCCCGGAGGGTCGCGCTGAACGGGTTTGTCGGACCAGCTTCTGGGCATAGGCCATCTCAGCTAGACCTTCTTCGCAAAGGCAATGGCGAATCTGTTTGCCTCAGACTATTAGTAGGGTAATCTGCCTTCCCCGTTGCAACGGCAGAGAAATGGTCTAACTTTCGTCCAATCCGACTAGTTATCCGATGGTTTCCGCTGCTTAGGCACGTTTGGAGACTACCGGGTCACTAAATCGGATTAGTAAATCGGGTGACAAGCCTCAAAAATAGAGGCGAAATTGGCGGTGTAAGTACCTTGTTTACAGTGATTTGGCGCGATTAGCTCAGTGGTAGAGCGCTTGCTTCACACCCCGTTTCGGCCATTTTTCCCACTTTTCCCCATTTGCGCTCACGTGTACAAATGCCTTTTAAATAAGATGTTACGCCGATCTTCGGCTTGCCCACGTGATCCAGAATAGACCCATTTTTCAGGCACCGGCTTACTAAATCGGGTTACTAAATCCGACTCGAACGAGTTGGGTCAGAATGGGCGAGAAGAAGGCCGGCGCCCGTGTTAACATTTGGATATCATGGCGAGTTGAAAGCCCTCTCCCACGTGGAGAGCCGGTCCAAGATGCCTTCGAAGTTGGGGGCATCGCCGAAAAACATTTCCCTCATTTTGACGTAGTCCTCATGGAGGGTTTTCCTTCTGCCGTCGGACGGCGCGATTCGTAATGTCCCGGGCGCCGCCTCTGAATACTTCGCCCATCCAGAACGGAAAAACACGACCTTGTGCTCTGAGACCCGCGACAGAAGATCCAAGGTGGCGGTCTTGTCGACGCCGCTTTGAATCAGGGCGTCGAAGTCGTAATAGTGGCGGGAGAGGCGGTCGGGGGATGCCTTTTCGTCGGGTCGGTGGTATTCCGCATGCAGAATGGTTGCTTTCTCCCAAAAGGTTCTCTCGGCCGAAAGCACCTTAACCATGCAGATCGGTTCCTGAAATCCCGCGGGAAACTGCTCTGCCACGTAGGGGGTAATCGGTTTGGATTCGCTGGGCCAGTGGTCTGACCTCGCCCCCATTTCGATTTTCACAGACCGGCGAATGTATCCCGAGGCGCGGGAAGGCAGGGATGATGGATAATGAAAGAGCAACGTCTGCCCTTCCGGATCGCTCTCGTCAAACTCGACCGACCAACTTTTTACGCTGCCGAGCCGTTGCCTGATGGCATCCGTCAACATGGGTTGCAGTTCCTGCCGAATCTTTTGCTGGCTCGCAGCCATGAGTGCATCGACCCGCCGTTGGCGAACCTTGTTACTTGTCGCTGCCTCCGGCGCCTCGGCTCCTGCGAAACCAAGAAACTCGCGATCAATTGAAACGTCTATATCCTCCGAAAAACGTCGGATTACGCGGTACGCTTTCGAGAGCGAGGTACCGCCTTTAAAAATCAGGTGCTCTCCAATTCGAGGGGCTGGAACAATTCTCTGAGTGTCCAGCACACCCAGAAATCTTTTTCGAGGATGATTGGAACCATCCCTGTCGCGACCGACGCAGCCGTGAACAGTTCGGTTCGCTGGCGGTCATTGAGGCGGATGACGCTATCCATTTTCCCTTTCCTCGGTGACGAACCTTACGACGCCTTGCATCCACACAGGCATTTTCGGCGCAAGTTTGACCAAATCCGACTTGGTATTCTCGTCAAGTGTCCTGCGCAATCGCTTGGCATGGTGCTCAAGATCCGGGCTTTTGCTGCCGAAGTATCGCAGGGCTTGAAAGACCAATCCCGCGGTGGTCCCTGCACCCAATAAATTCCGTGGCGCCACGCGGCGAAAGGACAGCATCATCTGGCCCAGAGAGATGTTTCTCGCCACTCCGTCCGTAATGATTACCACCTTCGCCGGCACCTGCTCGGAAAGGCCGAGCAAGTCCGCCGCGTAGGCTCCCGAAAACTGCCACTTCGCATTGCTTCGCTGCATGATCGCCTTCACGGTCGCCTCAAGATTCGGCACGGTCGTACCGATAATCGGGTGCTTTTTCGGGAGATCGTAGAGGCCGGGGCGGATTCTTCGTACGCTACCCGCCCGCACCAAACGGCTGAGCGCCTGCCGAACAGCATCCGGCCTGCCGCAATCCGCAAACTCCGCCAGCGTGAACGTCTTGGGAGATCGAGCGGCGCCCATCGCCTTTAGGACCTTGTTGTCTACGGTTTCCATTTCGGCATTTTTGTCACAAATACTTATCTGTTTTTGTGACAGATGGAAGCCATTCGCAAATACTTTCACGCATCAATGATCCCCGTGCCCGCGGCACTTCTGTCACGATTCCTGCTGTCGCAGGAAGTCCCGCCAGAAGCAAGTGGGAGGTCTGATCGGGGACGTTCGACAGGAAAACAGGGAGAAACGGAGTTCTGGAAAGACGTCAAACCCCGTTTCGGCCATTTTTCCCACTTTTTCCCATTTGCGCTCACGTGCGCAAATACCTTTTAGATAGGATGTTACGCCGATCTTCGGCTTGCCCACCTGATCCAGAATAGACCCATTTTTCAGGCTCCGGTTTACTAAATCGGGATACTAAATCCGACTCGAACGAGTTGGGTCCGAATGGGCGAGAAGAAGGGCGACACCGGGTTGATCTACGGAGATCATGGGAAGTCGAAAGCCCTCTCCCACGCAGAAAACCGGGGTGCCGCCGTTGAGAACAGGTGCTGTCCAATCATCCCGTCGCGTCGCCGCCGTCTTGACCAACTCAGTTCGCTGGCGATCATTGAGGCGGATGAAACCATCCATTCTTCTTTTCCTCGGTAATGGACTTTACGACGCACTGCATCCATACGGGCATTTTCGGGATCATCCGGAAAGTTCATGCTTATGCTGTGGCCTCCGACTTTTGCGAGGCATTGTGCGCCAGAGGCGCAACGGACATTAGCCCGACGTTCTGAACTGGGGCTGTTGGAAGACCGCAAAGGCTGATGAAGTCACGGTCATTG
>Ga0247833_1001580_pt1 | contig 36347 bp, 29 predicted proteins | sample LaCruzMarch2015__7_FD_187117 | JGI IMG/M metagenome (GOLD analysis project Ga0247833, IMG submission 187117) | Freshwater microbial communities from meromictic Lake La Cruz, Castile-La Mancha, Spain - LaCruzMarch2015_8m | ecosystem: Environmental > Aquatic > Freshwater > Lake | place: Spain... | reverse complement strand
AAGGATCGACTAGGGTTCCGGAGAACGTGATGTTGATGCGGTGGGTTTCCATGCCCCACGTGTTGTCGTCTCCCACTTGATTACTTGCAGAATTGAACACGAACCGAGTTTGGTCCATGATGCCGATTTTGAATGTCCAGCAACCATCACTGCTGCGGATGAATGCGCCGTGGTCGTAGCCGCACTGCGCACCGTCGGTGCGGAACGACTCTCTGGTTGCGCTGTCTGCAAGCACATCCTGCACGACGGCGCGAATCTGCGTAGCGCGTTCTTGAGTGACCCATGAATCTTGCTGCGCTGCGCGAATCGACGCAAGCTCTGCCCGCATGGCAGCGATTTCGCTTTGGACGGTGATGGATTCCGGTGCGCCGAAGAACATGCGGATGTCAGACTAGATTGAAGACGTGTCGTTGGTAGACCATAGCAACCGGCGTTGGACGGTCGTAAACTCACTGAGTACAACAGGTGGCTATGAATTTGCCCACTTTCGCCGCCGCGCGTCGCTACGCTCGGTACCGCCACGGTGATGGTTCCCATCCGGATGTACCACCATGTTGGTAATTGGGGCCCTACGCGCCCAGACTGGGCTCCATGGGTAGTACTGCCGGAAGACTTTCGTGCGCAAATGGATTGGCTGGTGCAGCACGGATACCGAACCATCAGCTTTCGTGAATTGATTGAGTGCTCATCACGTGGTGTGGCGCCGGTCGGCAAGCCCGTCATCATTTCCTTTGATGACGGGTGGGCTTCGCAATGCGCGTGCGCGCCCGAAGCAGCCACGTTCACTACGCAGCCGCGGTCTGACCGAGCGCCATCGCCAACTGAGCGCGCCGGTTGATTCCAAGTTTCCGATACACACGCCGCGTCAATTCAGCAACGGTGTGTTGTGAGATGCCGCATTGACTGGCTACCTCACGTTTGGTGGATCCCTTCACCAGCAATTGCGCAATTTCGATTTCGCGCTCAGAAAGTTGTGACGTGACTGCTGAAACGATGCTCTTCGGTAAATCCTTACCGGGATGGCGTCCCAGGATTTGCAAGGTTGGTAGCGGTAGTACGCCCGGTAGCAAACTTTCGATATCCACCGCCACGTGGTAGTTGCATGCCTGGGGCACTTCTGGATTGGTGATGGTGTGCCGTTGGTTACATCGGTATAAGAATGATTCCAGCTGCTGGAGCAGTCCATACAACTCGCGAATCTCATCGCTGTTGAAGTTTCCCGCGTGGAGGCTGTTCCAATTGAAATCCTTCTCGGTCTTGGCCGAGCGCGGCTTGATGTATCGGAGGATCTCCCGGCGCCGCTCTTCATTGAAGAGTGGCGCCATGGATGCGAGCGCCGCTTCGTCGGCGGGATCGCCAATTTCATAGGTGGTAACAATGGCTTGGCGGGTCACCACCCATGTGGGCAGACGCCTTCCGCGCCCAGCGCGAAGCATTGACGTGAGCCCGACGGCCTCGAGGGCATCCATCGCCGCCTGGATGTCCTTTGGCGACCGCTGTGCGCTCAATGCCACTTCCGCGATGGTGGCCGGACGCCCAAAGCGCCGCAGAATCTCAAATGCGCACAGGTGGTTGACGTTCGCCAAGGCCTCGCGGAGGCCCGGGGTACGAATGTCGATGGGTGATGATTGCTCAGCCATCAGGTCACTTTAGGTGGGGGTGCGTTGTGGGTACGTGTCTTTTGGATAACTACCTGTCTTGGCAACCGTGTTGTAGTTCGATTGAGCCATAGGCAGACCCGAAAGTGTTGCCATGGGTCTTCTTTCGGGGACTTTAGCGACCCTGATGCGACTATCAATCGAATGGATGATTAAGATTTGCTCGGCGTGCCGCGCAATCAACCGAAAAGGATTTCGATCCCTGCCCTGATTCATCAGGGCTAGGTTATTGCGCGGCTGGGTCGAACCACTGGCTGAAATTAGTCATTTTATTATAAAAAACTGACAAAGCGCTTCTGCCCGCTGGCCCGGCAGATGCTCCGACTCCCCTTCCGGCGTTTTATGGCTAACCCACCCCATCGCCGAGTGACAGTAGGAGGTATTGACCATTCACGACCCACTTCTGACGCGCGAAGCGCTTGCCGAACTGCCGCCGGACATCGCGCACAGCCCGTTGTTCAACGGCGACCTGGCCCCGACGCCCACCGGTCGTCGTACCTGGACTACTTACAACTTTGCTGCGTTGTGGATTGCCATGGCGCATTGCATCCCGACGTATTTGTTGGCTGGCGGTCTGATCGCCGTGGGCATGAACTGGTGGCAAGCATTGTTGACCATCGGACTGGGCAATCTGATCGTGCTGATTCCGATCCTCCTGAATGCACATCCGGGAACCAAGTACGGCATTCCGTTCCCGGTGCTTGCGCGGAGCAGCTTTGGAACAGTCGGCGCAAACGTGCCCGCGCTCCTGCGCGCGGTGGTGGCATGCGGTTGGTTCGGCATTCAGACGTACATCGGCGGCGAGGCGGTGCGCACCTTTTTAGTGGCGGCCTGGCCCGCGTTCGATCAAGTCGGCGGCGGCGCCATGATCTTGGGATTAGGAATCCCATCCGCAATCACCTTCATGATCTTTTGGTCGATCAACATCCTGATTGTGCTGGTCGGTATGAACGCGGTGCGCGTCTTTGAGAATTGGTCCGCGCCACTCATCTTGCTGATGGGCGTGTGGCTTCTCATCTGGATGGTGAGCCGCGCGGGTGGCCTTGGACCGATGTTCGACCGCCCATCCTCATTTGCCACGAACGCTGACTTCTGGAAAGTCTTTGTGCCGTCACTCACCGGGATGATCGGTTTCTGGGCAACGCTGAGCCTGAATATCCCTGATTTCACGCGCTTTGGCCGCGGTCAGCGGGAGCAAATGCTCGGTCAGGTGCTTGGCCTTCCCACCACCATGATCGCCTTCAGCATGATGGCGGTGATCATCACCAGCGCTGCAGAAACCATTCTGAAAGGAAGCGATCCGAAGACGCTGTGGGATCCGGTAGTGGTGCTTGCGCAGATCACCAGTTCCAAGGCGCCCGCCGGTCTTGACGCGCCGCTCTTGGCGAGCGAGGGAACCCGCATCGTGGTGGCGGTGCTCAGCCTGTTTGGCGTGGCAGTGGCAACCATCAGTGCCAACATCGCTGCAAACGTCATCAGTCCCGCCAATGACTTTGCCAATTTGGCACCGCGGCTCATTTCATTCAAGATGGGTGGGGTAATCACTGGCGTGGTTGGCATTGTCATTATGCCTTGGAAGCTGCTGGCAAGTGCTGACACGTACATCTTTGACTGGCTGGTTGGATACTCAGCACTGCTGGGACCGATCGCTGGCATCATGATTGCCGACTATTGGATTCTGCGGCGCAAAGAACTTGATGTTCCGGATCTCTATCGCACTACGGGTCGATATGCCGGAACCAACTGGGTGGCAATGGTTGCACTGCTAGCCGGGATTGCGCCGAATGTGCCTGGATTCCTGCATTCCGTGCATGTGCTTGGCGGCGAGCCAGGCATCTTCACCGACATCTATCCCTATGCATGGTTCACCGGCGTGGTGATCGCTGCCGCGGTGTACGTGATTGGGATGCGCATCCGTCCTGGATTTGGCGTGCCGGTGCGATGACGTGAACCGTGTGCTGTCTTAAGCGGTGAGCGTCTTAGCGGCCACGGCGAGTAACACCACCGCCAGCGCAACACGCAACCATTTTGGTGAGCACCAACCCGCGGCGAGGCTGCCCGCGATCACTGCGGGAACCGATCCAATCAGCAGGCTGAGAAGCATGGCGCCATCCACTAAACCTGCAAACAGGTAGCCGGTGCCCGCAACCATCGCAAGCGGAATGGCGTGCGCAATGTCCGTGGCAACCAATCGGTGCGGTGTCATTCGCAGTGGATAGATGGCCACCAGCATCACAGTTCCCAGCGCCCCCGCGCCCACCGAAGTCAGCGCCACCAGCAATCCGAGCAGGCTGCCTGCGAAGACGGTGAGCCCGCCTTGCCGCTCTTTGAAGCGGGCAGGCGCTGCGACGCGCCGATTGCGAGCGATGGCCTGCAGCCACGGCGCCAACATCAGACCGACCGCGGTCACGGCGACCACTACGCCGATCGCCTTGGTGAGCCACTCGATGCGTTCAAGCCGCATGCCGACCGCCATCAACACCACGACGGCAATCGCTACTGGAATGCTGCCCATCCACAGTCGGCGCACTACTTGCCAGTCGACATTGCCGCCGCGTTGGTGGATTGCTACAGCAGCCAATTTAGTGAGCGGCGCAAACCACAGATCCGTCGCCACTGCAGTTGCTGGCGAAATACCAAAAAACAGGATGAGAATGGGCGTCATCAGCGCGCCGCCACCAACACCGGTGAGCCCGACGACGCACCCAGTGACTGCACCGGCGATGACGAACGATCCGTCAATCATCCTTCGAACACCGCATCGACCAAGTCAAGTCCGCGATCGATGATGTCAAACGATTCAGCCATCTGCTGTTCAGTGATGCACAGCGGCGGATTGCACATCACCAAGTTCCACTGCAGCACTGTGAAGAGTCCGTTGTCGCGGTAGAAGGTTCCAAGTTTGCCCATCACCGGGTGACTGCCGGCGTACGGGACCAACCGTTCACCTGCTGCATTCTTCTGTAGTTCAATAGTGCCAAAGAGCCCGATGTTGCGATGCTCCTTGATACAGCGGTGCTTCTTGGCAAGGCGCTCCATGTGCCCGCGCATCACCGTGCCCATGTGTGCAGAATGTTCAACCATGCCTTCTTCAACAATCACATTTACAGCAGCCAGTGCGCACGCCATGCACAGTGGATGTGCGTTGTAGGTGAGACCGCCCCAGAAGACATTTTCTTGGAAATGCGCAGCGATGCGGTCGCTCACCGCCATGACGCCGAGCGGCAGATAGCTACTCGTCAGTCCCTTCGCCATCGTGCAGATGTCAGGAACAATGTCGCCGTGCTCAAACGCGAAGAGTTTGCCGGTGCGTCCCCAGCCACACATGACTTCGTCGCAGACCAGCAGGATGCCGTACTTCTCCAGGAGCGTCTTGAGTCCCTTGAGATAGCCCTTCGGCGGCGGCAGGATGCCGTTAGTGCCAGTGACGGTCTCAATGAACATCGCCGCAATGTTCTTCGGTCCCTCGTATTGGATCACTTCTTCCAAGTACTTCAGGTTGTTGGTGACGATTTCCTCGTCGGTGCTTCCAAAGCTGAATTCATAGGGCTTCGGGTCCATGACCCGGACCACACCGGGCATGCCGGGCTCCGTCGGCCAGCGCCGCGGATCGCCAGTGAGGCTGATGGCGCCGTTGGTCGCTCCGTGGTAACTGCGATAGCGCACCAGGATCTTGTTGCGCCCCGTGAACATGCGCACTGCTTTGATAGCGTTCTCATTCGCTTCCGCACCACCGAGGGTGTAGAAGAATGTGTTCAGGTCACCGGGAACCAATTCTGCCAAGCGCAGCGAGAGTTTCGCGCGGATCTCGGTTGCCATACCGGGGTAGGCATACGCCAGCGTGGCTGCTTGATCTTGAATCGCTTTGATGACCTTGGGATGGCCGTGGCCGATGTTCACGCTCATCAATTGGCTGTTGAAATCGATCCAGCGCTGTCCTTCCGGTCCGTACAGGTAGATGCCCTCGGCGCGCACGATCGGCAGTGGATCCACTTTGCCAGTCGCGCTCCAAGAAAACAGGCTGTACTTCTTGCAGGTGTCGATCATTTCACGCGAACTCATATGCCCAGCTGCAGCGTGGGGAGCATGGGTTGCGTCGGTGTGCTTGGTGGTGTTCATGGTGCTTGCGGCTCTCTCAGCTCATCCAGTTGTGATCACGTTGTACGGCCCACTTGCTGGTGAGCTTTCGTTGCCGCGTCCAGAAGCGGTATCCATCCCAGCCGGTGATGTTGCCGTGGCCAAAGCAGGAATCGTTCCAGCCGCCGAAGCCAAACGGCTCGCGCGGCACGGGTACGCCAATGTTCACGCCGCACATGCCAGCCTCGACGCGGTCGATCACGCGGCGTGCCAAGTCACCGCTGGAGGTGTAGATACTGCTGGCATTACCGTATGGATTAGCATTTTCAATCTCGATCGCCTTATCTAGGTTAGGCACGCGGATCACGCTGAGCACCGGGCCAAAGATCTCTTCGCGCGCGGCGGCCATTTCCGGAGTGACTCCTTCGATGATCGTTGGACCAACCCAATAGCCACCTGCATTGTTCGCGCTCGCGCCAGACTTTCGCCCGTCCAAGGTGACCTTGGCGCCAGCCTTCTCAGCTTGGTCGATGTATCGGTTGATGCGATCACGTGCGGCTTCGGTGGTAACGGGTCCAAGATCTTTACCCACGGTGATCTTGGCGGCGCGATCACGCACTGCCGCCAGGATGTGGTCCACGTCCCCGACAGCAAGCAGCACACTGGCGGCCATGCAGCGCTGACCAGCGCAACCCGTGAAGGACGCGACGATATTTTCTGCAGTCACCTGCAAGTCTGCGTCGGGCACCACAATCAGGTGATTCTTGGCGCCGCCGAGGCAGAGTGCGCGCATGCCGTTGGTGCTCGCGCGTCCGTACACCGCCTTGGCAACCTTGGTGCTACCAACGAACCCCAGCGCCTTGATGTCCGGATGATCACAGAGCGCTTCCACTACTTCACGCCCGCCTTGCACCATGTTGAAGACGCCCGCGGGGAGTCCCGCCTGCGCGAGCAATTCCGCCAGTCGCAGCGTCGAAAGCGGCACGCGCTCGCTCGGCTTGAGGACGAAGGAATTGCCGCCGACCAATGCTTGCGGCAGCATCCACAAGGGAACCATCATTGGAAAGTTAAAGGGGGTGACGCCAGCGACCACGCCAAGCGGAACGTAGGCAAGTTCACATGCCACGCCGCGGCTTACTTCAAGTTGGTTGCCTGCGGCCAGGTTCGGCAGCGAGCAGCCGTACTCCACGCATTCGATACCTTTTTCTACTTCCGCCTTCGCTTCGCCGAACACTTTTCCGTTCTCATGCGAGAGGAGCCAGGCGAGTTCATCCAGATTCTTCAGCATCAATTCACGCAGGCGGTACAAGACATGCGCACGGTCACGGATCGGCCACTGTCCCCAGTCGCGCGCAGCCGCCGCACCTACCTGCACGGCGGCAGCAACGTCATCGGCTGCGCCCATCTTTACTTGTGCAATGACTTTGCCAAAGCGCGGGTTGATCACATCGTGCACGGTGGTGCTGGAGATCGGGTCCCGCCACTGGCCACCGATCCAGTGGCGCGCGGTGGTGTAGGTGACGAAATCGTCACTGCTGGCGGAGAATGGCTGGATTGCTGGAGCGAATGTTGTTGCTGTCATGATTGATATCTCAGGCCCGCTTGACGGCGGTTGGTTGTGCAAGCTTGTTGCGCACCGCGAGTGATTGTGTGAAATCAGCGAAGGCAGGGCGGGGTACATACTTACCCCAACCTGATGTTGCGTGGAGTTTCCCGTCTTGCCACAGGACTGCTCCGCGGGAAAGGGTGACCGCGGCATTGCCAGTGACAGTCATTCCTTCAAAGACGTTGAAGTCGCCGTTCTGGTGATGCGTGCGTGCGGAGATGGTGCGCGTTGCTGCGGGGTCCCACACCACAATGTCGGCGTCGCTACCAACAGCGATGGTGCCCTTGCGTGGGTAGCAGTTGTAAATGCGCGCGGCATTGCTACTGGTCAGAGCAACAAACTCGCTTGGAGTGATGCGCCCGCTGCCAACGCCGTGGTGCCATAGGACGCTCATGCGGTCTTCGATGCCGCCGGTGCCGTTGGGGATCTTGCGGAAATCGCCGCGTCCGGCCCGCTTCTGTGCAGTGTCAAAGACGCAGTGGTCAGTGCCGATGACTTGAATAGCACCGGATTGGATGCCATGCCACAGCGCGGCTTGGTGTTCGCGTGGTCGGAACGGCGGACTCATGACGTAGTGTGCGGCTTGATCCCAGTCTTCGTTTCGATAGACCTCTTCACTGATGATCAAGTGCTGAATGAGCGCTTCGCCAAAGGCGCATTGGCCTTCACCGCGCGCGCGCGCGATCGGGTCGAGCGCATCACTGCAACTGGTGTGCACCACGTACAGCGGTACACCAATGACTTCCGCAATCCGTAGGGCGCGGTTGCTCGCTTCGCCCTCAACTTCCGCGGGGCGCGAAAGTGGATGCCCTTCTGGACCAGTAATGCCGCGCGCAAATATTTCGTTTTGGAAGTGGGCTACTAACTCGCCATTTTCCGCGTGAACGAGGCAGATTCCGCCGAGGTCGCGGACGCGGATGAAACTCTTTACCAGTACAGAGTCATCCACCATGATGGCGCCCTTGTACGCCATGAAGTGCTTGAAGCTATTGATGCCGCGGCGTGTGACTTCGGCCATTTCGGTGTGCGTACGGTCGCTCCAGCCGGTGATCGCCATGTGGAATGAATAATCGGCAGCTGCTTTCGCGGCGCGTCCATTCCAAATGTCCAGCGCCTCTAAGAGGCTCTGCTCCGGGCCCGGAATCACAAAGTCAATGATCATGGTGGTTCCGCCGGCTGCTGCCGCGGCGGTACCAGTGAAGAAGTCATCTTTGGAAACCGTTCCCATGAACGGCAACTCCATGTGCGTGTGCGGGTCGATACCCCCTGGCATAACAAACGCGCCGCCCGCTTCAATCACGCGCGCGCCAACCGGAGCCTGCAGACTCTCGGCAACGGCGGCTACCTTCTGGCCAGCAATCAACACATCGGCGCGCCATTGCCGGTCGGCAGTAACGACCGTTCCGCCACGAATCAAAGTGGTGTCGCTCATAAAGACCTCATTGACGAGTGATTTCTGGATACGCCTCGGGGCGTCGGTCGCGATAGAACTGCCAGACGCTGCGCACTTGATCAATCACGCCAAGGTCCAGGTCTGCCACGAGCAGTTCGTCGTTGTCCTCGCTGGCTTGCGCGACCGTCTCGCCGCGCGGATTGACAAAGTAGCTGGTTCCATAGAACTTTCCGATGTTCCACGGCGCCTCTGTGCCCACGCGATTGATGCAGCCCATGTAGTAGCCGTTCGCCACCGCATGCGCGGGCTGCTCAATTTTCCAAAGGTATTGCGAGAGTCCGGCCACGGTGGCTGACGGGTTGAAGACGATTTCTGCGCCGTTCAGGCCCAAGCATCGTGCGCCCTCCGGGAAGTGACGGTCGTAGCAGATGTACACGCCGATGGTGGCGTAGCGCGTCTTGAAGACGGGGTAGCCGCCGTTTCCTGGCTTGAAGAAGAACTTCTCAAAGAAGCCAGGATTGACCTGCGGAATGTGTTGCTTGCGATACTTACCAAGGTAAGTGCCATCAGCGTCATAGACGGCAGCGGTGTTGTAGAAGACGCCGCTCATCTCACGCTCATACACCGGAACGATCACCACCATGGCATGCTTCTTAGCAGCGTTGGCAATCAGGTCGGTGGTGGGGCCGGGGACTTCTTCGGCAGCCTCGTACCAGCGCGGGTCTTGGCTGGGGCAGAAGTATGGTCCGTTGAAGATCTCTTGCAGGCACAGAATCTGCACGCCCTTCTTGCCGGCGTCTTCGATCATGGCAAGGTGTTTGTCCACCATCGCCTTCTGAATTTCCTTGACGGGGCGCTTCTCGTCGTTCAGCGGATTGCTGCATTGGATGAGGCCGCAGCGGACGATCTTGCTCTTGGTAGTCATGTGGTGTCTCTTATCTCTGGTGCTCAGTGAGCACCTTTTTTCGGCCGAAGAGGCTTGCCTTCATTGGCAAATTCGTTCCAACTGGCAGGGGAGTGCCCGTTATTCACTGGCGTCATGGTGATGCAATCTGGCACCGGGCAGACGATTTGGCAGAGATTGCAGCCAACGCATTCCGACTCGTCAACGTGGGGAACACGCGTGTCTTGTTGCGGATGGATGCACTGGTGCGCGCCGTCGTGACATGCTGCGACGCAGAGTTGGCAGCCGATGCACTTGTCAGCGTCAATCTTTGCCACCGTCTCATAGTTCATGTCCAGGTGGCCCCAATCCGTGTACGCGGGAATGGCTTTGCCAACCATTTGATCAATGCGATCGAAACCATGCGTGCGCATGTACTCCTGCAACCCGTCCGTCATGTCTTCCACAATGTTGTAGCCGCGCAACATCACTTCAGTGGCAACCTGCACGGTGCTTGATCCAAGCAAGATGAACTCAACCGCATCGCGCCAGTTACTGATTCCGCCAATGCCGCTGATCGGCAGTCCAAACTGCTTCTCGCGGGCAAGGGCAGCCACCATGTGTAGAGCGATTGGCTTCACGGCTGCGCCGCAGTAGCCGCCGTTGGTGCTCATATTGCCAACCCGTGGCAACGGGATGAATCGATCGATATCGACGCCAACGATGCTCTTAATGGTGTTGATCAGCGACACGCCGTGCGCGCCGCCGCGTCGAGCTGCCAGACCATGCGGCACGATGTTGCCAACATTCGGAGTCAGCTTGACCAAGACTGGCACGGTGCTGTACTTGACGGCCCAACCAGTAATGCGCTCATTGATGGCAGGCTCCTGGCCCACCGCGCTACCCATGCCGCGCTCGCACATTCCGTGTGGGCAACCGAAATTCAGTTCCAGTCCGTCCGCGCCCGCATCAATGGATTTCTTGATGATTTCCCGCCATTCCACCTCGGTTTCCACCATGAGGGAGACAATGATCGGGTTCTTTGGGAACAGCTTCTTGGTCTCAGTAATTTCCCGTAAGTTTGTTTCCAGGGGGCGATCGGTAATGAGTTCAATGTTGCTGAAGCCCGCCGCCTGCACGCCACGGATGGTGTGTCCAGCGAAGCGGCTGGAAACATTCTGAATCGGTACACCAAGGGTCTTCCACACCGCGCCGCCCCAACCCGCTTCGAACGCGCGTTGAATCTGCCGACCGCTGTTCGCCGGCGGTGCGCTTGCAAGCCAGAATGGATTCGGTGATTGAATGCCGCCAGTATTTGTGCTTAGGTCAGGCATGTGAATTACCTCCAGTGCGAGCGATCTTGCTTGTTGCGTTCCCGTTGGCGTTCATGTGTCCCATGATGGCTGCATCGATGGCATGTGCTGCAATCTTTCCTTCAGCCACCGCATTCACCACTTCCTTGCCAGCATTGGTGCAGTCTCCACCGGCGTACCAACCAGGACGACCGGTGTAGCCGTGTTCATCCACCGTGATTCGACCGCGGTCCACGCGGATACCAGGCAGCACCGCCAGCATGTTTCCCAGCTTTGCTTGTCCGATGGCCATGAGAACCAAGTCGGCCTGAAGCGTGAACTCTGTGCCAGCTACAGGGTTCTTGTTGGCATCAACGCGCACGCACTGAACGTGTTGCACATGTCCGGCGCCGGTGCATGCCGTGACTACGGCTTGCCACTCCGCGGTAGCGCCCTTACTGAATGCAGCAGACCATTCGTGCGCATATCCACTCATGTTGTCTTTCACGCCTCGATACACCATGGTGACTGACGAAACCCCAAGGCCACGCAGCTCACGTGATGCATCAACCGCAGTGTTTCCGCCACCAATCACCACGGCGTGGCGAACCTTGGAAAGATCGATAGTCCCAAGTTTCATAGCCTCAATCCACGCCACTGCGCCATGCACGCCCGCCAGGTCCTCACCAGGAATACCCAAGGAACTGTCAGCGCCAAGTCCGGCACCAACAAACACGGCGTCGAAATCTTGTTCAAGCGAGGCAAGCGAAATCTGTTCACCGATAGTGACGCCAGTGCGTACTTCAATGCCGCCAATAGCGAGCACCCAGTCGGCTTCTTGCAATGCGCGCTCAGCCTTCATCTTGTAGGGCGCAACGCCGCTCGCATTGAGTCCACCAATAGTGTTCTTGCGCTCAAAGATGGTGCAGGCGTGCCCGAGGCGGCGCAGTTCATGCGCGGCGGCCAGGCTTGCTGGACCCGCGCCAACCAATGCCACGCGCTTGCCGGTGTCCTTGCCCGCTTCGAAGAACTTCCATCCTTCAGCAAATGCAATGTCAGTGGCGTAGCGCTGCAACTTACCGATGGCGATCGGAGGTTGCTTGAGGTCGTTGTAGACACAAGCGCCAACGCACAACACCTCTACCGGGCAGACCCGCGCGCAACTCATGCCCAGGATGTTTGACTCAAAGATGGTCTTGGCAGAACCGTGCACGTTGTCCGTGGAAATCTTGCGGATGAATTGCGGAATATCAATGTGCGTGGGGCAGGCCTTGATACACGGCGCGTCGCTACAGAAGAGGCACCGATTGGCTTCAACCATCGCGGCATCCCGCAAGAGCGGAAGTTTGAAGTCCTCAAATACGGTTTCGGCACGATTGGTCGGGAGGTGCTGATTCATAGTTAAACGAGAAACGCGACCGGAGACATCCGGCCGCGTGTCTGCGGTGGTTAGGTTACCTGTATCGGGCGTTCTGTCGCCCAAACAGTTGGATTCATGCTCAGTAAACGCTGTTTGGGAAGTAGTACTTCGCCGCGTTCTCTGGGGTCACCAGGTCAACATCAATCATCAGGTGCTGGGGCATGTAGCGCATCTTCTCTTCGCGCTTGCCGCCACTCAGCACTCCGGCGGCCAGTTCCATTCCAGTAGCGATCATGGACGGCGGATAGGTGACATTGCCCGGGAACATCGGGTCCTTGTTCATGACGCGCTTGATGATGTCCTTCATTCCAGCGCCGCCCAGGATCCAGACGCCGTCCACGCCCTTCTCGATGAGCGCTTGCTCGGCGCCGAGCGCCATGTCATCGTCGGAGGCCCAGATCGCGGTCACCTTCCCGGCCTTCTGCAGCAGGGTTTCGGTGACTTCGAGCGCTTTCTGACGGTTCCAGTTGGCAGCTTGTTGGCCAACGATCTTGATGCCCGGCTCCGCCTTGAAGACTTCCAGTGCCGCAGTCACGCGATCCGTATTCACCGTGCAAGGAATTCCCTCAAGCACAATGATGTTGCCAGTGGCCTTGCCTTTGCCACCCAGTTTGCTCACCATGAATTCAGCACTCTTGCGGCCAAACGCCTTGTTGTCGCCTTCGATGAAGATGTCGGCAACGGGCTTCAAGAAGCCGCGGTCAACGTTCACCACCAGAATGCCGCGATTGTGCGCTTCTTCGGCTACGGGGGTGATCGGCGCAGACTCGGTTGCCAAGATGACCAAGGCATCCACCTTCTTGGCCATCAGTGTTTCAATGTCAGAGACTTGCTTCTCGGGAGTTTCGGCGGTGGCGATCGTCCACTCAATCTCTGGGTGAAGTTTGGCGCATTCCTTTGCCCACCAAACCACGCCAGCGGTCCAGCCGTGGTCGGCGGCGGGAATGGAGACGCCGATCTTCTTCGTTGCAGTCACTGCTGCAGCGGTCGGTGCGGGCTTTGTGGCGGATTGCGCAGCGATCGGCTCGGTGGCTGCAATCGCAAACAGTGCTGATGCGGACAGGAGGACGGCGCTCGAGAGTTTCAGAATGCTTGAAGTGTTCATCGTGCGCGCAAAGGTACCGTCTTCCCCTTACGCACGTGAGCCACGCTGCACTAACACTGCAAGCACGATGACGGCGCCCTTCACTGCGCCTTGCCAATACGGGCTCACCCCGGAAATGGTGAGGATGTTGGTGATCATTCCTAAGATCAGTACGCCCGCAACGGTGCCCCAAATGCGCCCGAATCCGCCGCGCAGGCTGGTTCCGCCGATCACTACAGCGGCAATGGCATCCAGTTCGCTACCAAGGCCCAACTGCGCCGTTGACACTGAATTCATGCGCGAACTCTGCACCAATCCAGCAACGCCGGCAAGAGCTCCCATCAATGCGTAGACCCGAAAGCGGATCCATGCCACTGGTACGCCCGCATACCGCGCCGCGGTTTCGTTCGCCCCCACTGCCACCAGTTGTCGACCAAAGCGAGCGCGTGAAAGGAACCATTGCGCGACAATTGCGACAACAAAGAAGATCACCGTACTCCACGAAAGAGTCAGCGCCTTGCCTGCGCTGTTCTCTGCAAATGGGATCGGAATACCACCGCGCCCAAGAGCGCTGAACATGGTTGGACTTTGTGATCGAATTTCTCCAGCCTCCGCAATGGCCAAGGCAATGGAACGGAATGCGGCAAGTCCACCAAGCGTGGCGATGAACGGCGCGATCCGACCAAAGACAATCAGCGCACCATTCAACGCGCCAGCGGCAGTACCGGCAAGGATCGTGATCAATGCGCCTGAAACCACTGCGCTTGGTTCGCTCCAACCCGCTTCGATCAGCGCGTTCATGGCGGTGGTTCCAACAGCAGCAGCCAGCACCACCATGCTGCCCACCGAAAGATCAATCCCTGCGGAGACAATCACAAGCGTCATGCCAACCGCCAGGATGCCAACGGCGGCATTCTGATTCAGCAGGTTGCGAAAGTTCTCAATGCTGAGGAAGTCGCCTCCCTGTTTGAATGCGCTGACTGTAAAGAGCAGGACAAACGCAACCAGCACTCCCCAGTGTTCAAGAAAGCGTTGCATGCGCACGGCTGTTCCAGTGTGTGATCTACTCATGATTTTCCTGTCTTTCCGCGCGCAGCCCGGAAGCGATTCGAACGATGCGCTCCTCGCAGCCCGGCTCTGCCAGTTGCTCGCGCGTGACCTCGCCCGCCACACTTCCCTGACGCATCACCAGTACGCGATGTGCTAGTCCAATCAGCTCCGGTAGTTCAGAACTGATGACAATGCACGCCAACCCTTCGTGTGCGAGCGCTGCAATGATTCGGTAGATCTCAGCTTTGGCACCAATATCAACGCCGCGGGTTGGCTCATCAATGATCAGTACATTTGGGCGAGTTTCCAACCAGCGCGCGAGCGCAAATTTCTGTTGGTTGCCACCAGACAGCGATGAGATTGGCAGGCCCGGACGCGCGCAGCGGATAGCCAGTTCATTGATCCACCGCGTAACCACGGAACGCTCCGCGACCGAGTCAATGCGTGCGCCGCCGAATTGTGAAAACGCATCGAGCGATGGAAGCGTCATGTTGGCGACGCTGGAAAGCGAAACATGGAGCCCACGGCCTTTGCGATCTTCACTGACGTAGGTCACGCCGTGGCGCATGGCAGCGCGTGGGTGTTTAAATGTGCGCTCAGCACCAGCCACGCGAATCTTCCCGACCGGGCGGCGCAGGCCAACAATCGCTTCCGCAGTTTCGGTACGCCCGCTGCCAACCAGGCCAGCGATACCAACAATTTCGCCAGGGAATACAGTCACTGACACATCACGCGATCGATCTGCTGCACCAAACTCAATGAGTTCAATCGCTGCAATTGCACCCGACTTCGCGCTTCCCTTGGGTGGATAGATAGACCCAAGCTCGCGGCCGACCATCGCCTGTGCCAGCGTGTCTTCGGTAGCCACCGTGCCATCCTCCGCTTGCAATACTCCCATAGCGTTGCGCTGGAATCGTGCCACCAGTCGCCCATCGCGGAGAACGCTCACCCGATCCGCTACCTCCACCACTTCATCAAGGTGATGAGAGATGAAGAGCACTGCACGACCCTCGTCACGCAGACGACGCAGCAGTTTCAGAAGTTTGCTGGCCTCATGTTCACCAAGCACCGCGGTTGGCTCATCAAGAATCAACACTTGCGCTTCACTGGCAAGACACTTGGCAATCTCCACATACTGACAATCGGCAATGGAGAGTTCACTCACTGCGCGGTCAAGGTCCATCTCTGCGCCGAGCATGGCCAGCAGTGCCCGGGCGCGCTCGCGTTGTTGCGAGCGATCCACAGCAATTCCTGCAAGAAATGTCGGTTCTCTTCCCAGCAACACATTCTCAGCAACGCTCAGTGTTGCAACAAGATTGAGTTCTTGATGCACCATGGATATGCCCGCGCGAATCGCGGCGCGCGGACCGCGCAGCGTGGTTGGCTCACCGTTGCGGAGTAGTTCCCCTGCATTCGGCGTGAGCGCGCCGGAGAGCACTTTCATCAGCGTGCTTTTGCCAGCGCCGTTTTCACCAACAATGGCATGAATTTCGCCAGCCATGAAGTCCACGGTGACGTTGTCCAGGGCGCGCACGCCGGGATACTCCACGGTGACGCCGCGCACCCCCATGCGCGGCAGTGTGGCGCGTGCAGCCGCGCCAACTTCCTTGGCGCTCGGCAACTCCATCACGCCTTCTTGAGGAAGCACGTCTTGAGAACAAAGGTGCCCTTGCCATCGCGTACTTCGACTTCTTCGGCGTTGGATGTCAGGCGAATGTTCTTGTAGGTAGCGCCGCGCTTGATCGTCGTGTTTGCGCCCTTTACCTTCAGGTCCTTGATCAGCACAACCGCGTCGCCCTCGCTGAGTAGGGTTCCGTTGCTGTCTTTGACAATCACGGTCCATTCATCAGTTTCGTCGGTCATAGTGTCGGGGTTCTCGTTCGAAGCACTACCGATTTTCTCCGTGAATGGAGATATAAATCGATAGTTGTGTTAGATCAGTATGGCGCGCGTCAAGGATACCCCAAGGCGTGCACATCACTATGCCTTGGGCTCACTTCGCGCGACTCGCCCGACCCGTGTTGGTTGGCGCTCCGGCTGGGCTTCCATTGGCATTAGCTGGGGTACCCGGCTTCCACGAGCGCACTTCGTAATCAGCGCCCAGGGTATGCAGTTCATCACACCATCCGTTGGCCCAGCGAATGCGCAGAAATCCATCAGCAATCCACCAGCATCCCACCTTCACTTCGTCGATGGACTTCCATGCCACATGGCTCGATTGAATGGCAATGGCAAACTTCTCGCCAGTGGTCGACTGCGCTACCGGTAGTTCGTACACCCCGATCCACGAGGCATAACTCGCTGGTGTGCGCACCGCCTGTCCAAAGTTGCTGGGTGCCCCGTCTCGCGCAACGCCAGGTCCCCACGAGCGCTTCGCCAGTTCACCGGTCGGCTTACGCAAGATCACATCACGCCACCCATCGACGTAATCAATGACGATGCGCCCATTGGCAATCACCCAGCGCCCTGATTCGCCGCGCGCTCCGTGCGGACCTTTCGACCAGTTGCTCACCGCGCCGCCGTCAGGCGCCAAGACAACGTCGAAGGTCACATTCTCATCATCAACAAGCGTCCACGAACCGGCCGCATCCGCCGCGGCGATCGGCGCGCCGAGTACATCAGTGCTATTGACTTGTGCAGCGATTTTTTCCTTCAGCTCAAAGTCTGCCGTCAGGATCCCCATGAAACGTCCATCCTTGGTCACCGGCACCGAGAAAGTCATCATCTCTACATCGCCACCGCCAGCATCAAAGTACGGCTCAGACCACATGGCTTTGCCAGACTTTCGTGGCAGGGCAAACCACGCCAGTATGGGATAGTCGTAGCCGTCAACCGCCAGTGTCCGATGCGCAATTGTTCCATTGTGGCGGTGCGCGTATGGCGCCAATTGTCTCCCCGCATAGGCCGGGTCAAGCGCGAACGTGGTGCCGTACGCGTCGGGGTGCTTGGCTAGAAAGTTGTCAAGTACTGGATAGATGGACTCTTCAGTGAGTTGCACCGATTCCAACGCGGACAGTTCCGCTTTGATAGAAGTCTCCAGCGCGGTGCGTTCTGTCTCGGTTGGGACCACCCACTCCGGAGTCTTGCAGCCAGGAAGCGCAAGGATCGGCAACAACGCAAACACGGCGAGAGTGCATGTGGAGCGGTTCATATACGCCCAACTGTATCCGGCGCGAAGTGGTCATGCGACGGTCACGAAGCGTTGGTCATGCTGAGAGCCACTGCTTCAGCCACTTTGATTCCATCGATGCCCGCGGAAAGAATGCCTCCCGCGTAGCCCGCGCCTTCGCCCGCTGGAAACAGTCCCAGCGTGTTGAGGCTCTGAAAGTCATCACCATCGCGCGTGATCCGAATAGGCGATGAGGTGCGCGACTCCACCGCGGTGAGCACGGCGTCGTGCAGGTCAAAGCCCTTGATTTGCTTAGCAAATGCAGGAATCGCCTCGCGAATGGCAGCGATTGCATAGTCAGGGAGCGCACTAGACAGGTCGCAGAGATGTACCCCAGGCGTATATGAAGGAGTCACTGTGCCAAGTGCAGTGGATGGGCGCCTTGCCAAGAAGTCACCCACAAGTTGGCCCGGCGCTTCATAGTTGCGTCCACCAAGTTCATACGCGCGCGATTCCCAGAAGCGCTGGAATGCAATTCCTGCGAGCGCATCGCCGGGATAGTCCTCTTCCGGAGTGATGCCCACCACAATGCCGGCGTTCGCATTGCGCTCGCTGCGCGAATACTGACTCATACCGTTGGTGACCACGCGGCCTTCTTCGGATGTTGCTGCAACCACCGTACCGCCTGGGCACATGCAGAATGTGTAGACAGATCGACCATTGCGCGCGTGATGCACCATCTTGTAATCAGCAGCGCCCAAGAGCGGGTTGTCAGCATTGCTCCCGTACCTGCACTTATTAATGAGCGACTGTGGATGTTCAATGCGGAATCCGATGGAGAACGGCTTTGCCTCAATGTGCACGTGGTGGCGATGCAGCATGGCAAAGGTATCGCGCGCGCTGTGCCCAACCGCGAGAACCAAGTGATTGGTTGCAATACGTTCGCCACTGGCAAGCACGACCGCCTGGACGCGCTGCGACCGCTCCCCGTCACGCGTGCTGGCAATCTCTGCAAACTCAATGTCATCAACGCGGCTTTCGAAGCGAATTTCGCCGCCGAGTTCAATGATCTTGGCGCGCATCCGCTCCACCATGGCCACCAGACGAAAGGTGCCGATGTGCGGCCTGCTGACAAAGAGAATCTCTTCGGGTGCGCCCGATGCGACAAATTCTCGAAGCACCTTGCGCCCGTAGTGCTTTGGATCCTTCACTTGGCTGTACAGCTTGCCATCGGAGAATGTGCCGGCGCCGCCTTCGCCAAACTGCGTGTTTGATTCAGTATCCAAGACGCCTTGGCGCCACATCTTGAACGTGTCCTTGGTACGTTCTCGCACAGCCTTACCGCGTTCCAAGATCAACGGGCGAAAGCCAGACTGCGCCAAGATCAAACCCGTGAACAGTCCCGCCGGCCCCATACCAATCACGATCGGTCGAGGCGATTGTGCTGAAGTGGCGGTAGCTCGCGCAACAAACTTGTAATCCGTATCAGGCGTGATACCCAACTTTGCGTTGCGCTTGGCACGGGCAAGAACAGCGTCTGGATCACGCACTTCCACATCCACCGTATAGACGAAGAGAATGGCGTACGGCTTGCGTGCATCAATGCCGCGCTTGTAAATCTCGAATCGCAACAGATCTGCTGACGGGATCCCAAGGCGTGCCAGAATCGCCGGACGCAGTGCGTCGGCAGGGTGCTCAAGCGGAAGGGCCAGTTCGTGTAGTCGTAGCATCTATTCGTCAGCTGGTTCGCAACGCTCACTCTATCGGCGCGGGGCCCGCCGGAAGATGGAGCGAAATGACGAATTGGAACCCAAAGACCGGGTACGCCATCCGCACTCGATACAGCTGGAGTGCGTCTAAATCTTGCCGCATCTCCCCGGCGACGCGCTGAAGCATGTGGCGATAGTTAGGTATTTCAGGCATTTCGAACGACTGTTCGCCCGGTTTGAATATCTCCACCGTCTCCGGAACCGAGGCGCGGTCGATATCGCGCCACGCATCGTTGGGATTTGCCGCGCCGCGCATACTTGGGGCGTAGACACTGAGCAGGGGTGATTCTTCGGTGAACGTACCGGCCGGCGCCAATAGATCAAAGACCAGCAATTTCACCGGCGCAGTGGGCTGTGCGAACGGCCCCACGAGCGGTCGATCCGGTCGCGCAAATCGCGATCGCCATTCCGGCACACGCACCATGGCCAGCATGTCCGTGAGTGCATGCTTACCGAGCCCCGACTGCCGCAGGCGATACATCATCTTTCCACCCATGGTGTCCACATCAAGTACTGCGGGCTTGTGGGTATAGAGATCCTCAAGCGACAGCGTGCTGGAAGGAACATCTACTGCGTCGGTGTGCGCGTTGGCTACGGCGCCGATCGCGTCAAACGCAAAGTTGACGGGAACATCGTTGCGCAACCGGCGCAGTGCAATGAATCCTTGCAGCACGGTAGCGGACAGCATGGCGGGGTTGTCATGATTCGGCGCCACGAACGTAGTGGAGAGCCACGTGGCAGCCTCCACGCCGCGCAGTTCGCGCATTCCCTTGAAGACGCGGTAGCGGCTGTCAAGTTCCAGGCGCCGCTGCATGTCCGGTTGATTGGCGCAGATCGCCGCGTTGAGCGCGGCGCGCGTGCCGAATGAATCGCGGATGATCCGACTGAACTGTTCGATGGCATCAATGGCCGCATCCGCCGTCGTTGGCGGCGCACCTTTAGTCACCGCCGCCTCAACGATGCCGCGCAGGGTCTCCGGTCCTGGCACCCGCTGCAGCATGTCCAACGGATTGGTGAGCGCAATGGCACCGAGGGTCCGACTGATCAGCACCCGGCTGACACCCAGGTGCGTGGCGAGCGCCGACGGCCGCCGCGGCGCGTCCGGTATCTCTTCAAACAGGCGCCGCAGGCAGGCGGCCAACCCCGCGGCGATGCCTACTTCTGGTCGGTACGAAGCAACGCCAGCGAGGGTGGAATCACGGCTTCCTTGCTGGGCATTTGGGTTGGTTTTTGCTGCGGATTTCACGAATCTCTTACCTCGGTTTCATCGCCATCATCTGTGCAGTCTGCAATCAGATTGTCCCACCTCCAAGTGAAAATATTTACAACAATTGGACTTCACTGCTTGCTCATGCCTGCTCACGGAGGCATGGTTGATCCACTATGCGCTCCATCGCCACATCTATCGTTTTTGCGTCGGCCCTCTTGACCCTCGCGCCACTCGCATCTGCCCAATACTCCTCGAATCCCGCAACTCCGGATGCGCTCGTTACCACGGCGAACGATGACGTGCAGACCAAGCTGGCAACCGCCCCAAACGGCGACCAGTACCTCTCATATTTCTCAGACACTGGATACGACGTCTATGTTTCGCGCGTGAGTTCAACTGGAACGTTGCTGTGGTCTACCCGTGTTGAGGATCGCAACATCTCCTCCACCACTGACTACGGCATGGCCAGCGATTCGCTCGGCAATGCCTACGTTTGCTACAACTCGCTTGACCCGGTGTCTGGCTTGGCGCAGTTCCGTTTGTCTTCGGTGGATTCAAGCGGAGCAATCCGTTGGTCGACCCCCGTCTACACCGGTACTGACACCAACTACGCCAACCTCGGCAACGGCCGATGCGTGGTGGCTTCCGATGGATTTGTGTGGGCCGCTCACGGAGTGGGCTTCGATACCTCGGTCACCCGCGTCAATCCAACGACCGGTGCGGTGGTCTCCACCATCTACGTCAGCGAAGTCGGTGCGAAGCAGATCACTGCCGGCATGCAGCCATCCACGGACGGCGCCGTATTGCTCTCAACCGTCCGCTACACCACCAACTTCAGTAACAAGATCCTGCGCGTTCGCAAGATCAACTCTGACGGCACCATTGCGTGGGGCACTGTGGCGGGATTTGCAGTAGCGAGTCAGTTCAATATCCAGACCGGCAACTTCCCAGACTTCATCTCCGATGGCGCGGGCGGCGGTTACCTTCCTTGGTATACGACCAACCCGCTCAACTGCCGCGTGCAACATGTTGATGGCAGCACCGGTGCCATGACCTTCGGTGTTGACGGCGTGTTGGTAGCGACTTCCACTACCGCCAGTTTCGGTGGCGCCACTGCAACGGTCAATCGCACTAATCCGGTGATCGTTCTTGGTGCTGACAACCGCGTGTATGCCTACTACAAGGCCGCGTCGGCTTCGATCGCCGGCATTGTCTGGTACGGCATCGGCGCTCAGTGCTTCGATTCGGCCGGTGTTGCACAATGGGACGCCGCCAACGGCGTGATGGTTGAGGACTACTCCCCGGCATCCGCAGGTGTGGTCTACGACCGCACTCCTGGTGCAGCTATGAAGCTCGGTACCGGCGTGGGCGTTTCCTACGTGAACTATGCGTCCGCGGTGGTCGGCAATGGCATCGCCGCCCGCATGAACACGGATGGCACCGTTGCGTGGAAATCAAGCTTCGCATCGGACGCCACCCAGAAGTATCGCTTCTCAGCAAGTCCGTGCGGCACCGGCAGCATCTTGGCATGGCAGGCGAACGCTGGCGGACCCAGTGACATCTTTGCGGCGCGCATCAATAGTGATGGCACCGTTGGAAATCCTGCAGCACCAGCGTGCATCGCCGACCTCAATAACGACGGCGTGGTCAACGGCGCTGACTTGGGCATCCAGCTTTCAGCGTGGGGCCTCTGTTCTGGCACCCCATGCATCGGTGACCTGAATTTCGACGGCGTTGTGAACGGCGCCGATCTGGGCATCTTGCTCGCCGCTTGGGGCAACTGCCCAGCCTGATGTCAGCGGAGCCGTTGGCTCCAATGATTCTTGTATGAACTTTCACAGCGCCCTGGCTTCTGGCCAGGGCGCTGTCGTGTGCAGTACTCACTGATTGTCGTAGTATCACTCTCTATGAAATCACCTATCCGCTCGATCACCCTGTTCGCTTGTTCTCTTGTTGCCGCAACGCTATTCACTGGTTGCGCCGCTCGCATGGTTCACAAGATCGCCACTTCTGGTGACAAGACTGACGAGAAGACCACCCCCGAGCAGGCCCTGCGAGCTGCGAACAGTGAGCTGTATTTGGCCATCAACATGGTGCTCGCTGGCAATGCCGAGATGATGGACGATGTCTGGTCGCAGAAGCCGGATGTCAGTGACTTTGGACCCTCGGCGGACCGGATCGTTGGTTGGAAGGCTGTTGAGGCGCAGTTCAAGAAGGAAGCAGCCATGAAGATGGGCGGCACGCTCGTCTGCGAAGACCTGGCCGTCACGGTCGGTGCGGACATGGGCTTCACCACGTGCATGGAAGTGGGAAGCAATCAGATCATCGACGGCAAGCCCGTCAATCTGCGATTCCGAGCCACCAATGTCTTCCGGCTTGAGAAGGGTGAGTGGAAGTTGGTTCATCACCACACTGACCCAGCGCCTGCGATGCAGGCCAAGTCAGCAACGAAGAACTGAGAGCCAGCAACGCAGAACTGAGAGCCAGTTCAGTAACAAACAAAATAACGCGGGGATCGGCACGTCGCCGATCCCCGCGTTGTCTTTTTTACATGTCGCGCGTGGTGTGCGCGAACTTAGTCCTGCACTTCGATGGAAACGATCTTGTCGCCGGCCTTGATCTTGTCCACTACTTCAACGCCCTTGATCACCTTGCCAAAGCAGGTGTGCGCGCGGTCAAGGTGCGCGGTGCCTTCGCGGCTGTGACACACAAAGAACTGCGATCCGCCCGTGTCCTTGCCCGCGTGAGCCATGGAAAGCACGCCGCGATCGTGGCGCTGGTTGCCACCGGAGGTTTCGCACTTGATGGTCCAGCCCGGTCCGCCGGTGCCGGTGCCCTTGGGGCATCCACCCTGAATCACGAAATTTGGGAGCACACGGTGGAAGGTGAGCCCGTCATAGAAGCCGCTCTTGGCGAGCTTGCAGAAGTTTGCGACGGTGAGTGGGGCGTCGGTGTCGAAGAACTCGACGGTCATATCGCCCTTGGCGGTCTTGATGGTTGCTGTTGACATGGGGCGGAATGATAGTCGAGGCAACTGCAGCGGATGCGCGGCACGCGGCAGCTACCTCAGCGCCAGGCTCAATTGACTGGCAAGGCGGAGGCAAGCGGATGTGGTCTGCGCGCTGCCGCGCCGCTTGGGCACGCCGGGTTCGATCCAGACTCGGTCAATACGCAGGACGCCCGCGGCGCGATCGCTTGCAAGGTCGACGCGGGCGATCAGTGCATCGCCCACCAGTACCGGCATGGTGTAGTAGCCATGCACGCGCTTTGCCTTTGGTACAAAGGCTTCGAAGCGATAGTCAAAGTTGAACAACGCTTTCAGCCGGGCTCGGTCTCGCACCAATGGATCGAACGGCGTGAGAAGTCGTGGTGTTGTATCTGGGTCAACTCGCGCAGCGGCGGCCTGCCAATTGCGTTGCGCGAAACCCGGCACGTCGCGACGAGTTTCGCGTTCAAGTAGTACGCGCACCACGGTGCCCGCAGCGGCCTGCTCTTGGCACCACGCATTCGCTTCAGCAACCGTCACGGCGTTCATGAACTGGGAGACTTCGCGCGCGGTGGCGGCACCGAGCCGCGTCAGTGCTTCATTACATGCCCACGTCACCAGGTCGGCGCGCGTGGAAGTAGGTGATGGCGGTCCATAGACGCGTTCGCTCAGGTCGTACACCTTCTCAAAGCCAATCCGCGAGTGGATCGCCAACTCGCCGGCACGCCACAGAAATTCCAGCGCGGATTTGTGTGGTGACCAGTCCCACCATCCTTCGCCCGCGCGTGGGGGGCGCGGAAAGTCTCGCGTTGCCAACGCGCCGCGTTCGGTGATGGTTGCTTTCACAGAAGCAAGTGTGGCGCGCCAATTTCTACCAAGTCGGTCACGCATCCATTCGTCGCGCAGCATGCGTTCCTTGCTGCCTGCAAAGCGATGTGCCCACCATGGCATCCAGTCGCGGCGAATGATGCTTGCGTCGTGCGTCCAATGTTCAAATACGGTGCGCGAAACCTCCGTGTGATGCGTGAGCAATGTAGGGGCATAGCCATCAAGCCGGGCGTGCAGAATGAGATGATGCGCACGTTCCACTGAACTAATGCTGTCCACCTGCACGAACCCCAGTTGCCGAATGACCCGCAGCACCGACGCGCGGGTTGCTTTGATCGGCGTTTGGTCCAGACCGCAGCCGGCAATCAGTAGGTGCCGCGCGGCTTGCTGATCCACTACCGGAGTGGTGGCGCCTGCTTGGCGGCCGACGCTCGCGCGTCGGCCGGCGCCAAGTCCTCGGACGACCGGCTTACTTGCCAAGTCCGATGTCCTTGGGTGGATACTTCCTGAATGTGGCCGCATGCGCCTTCATTTCCGCGCCCATGGATGCCACCCAGGCATTCATCCGATGTCCCACGGCGCACTGCTCTTTGGGATCGATGTACAGGTTGAATAGCCAAGGCGAAAGCCCAACGTGGGTTTCGGTGGACATGTCAATATCAAGCCATTGCGATTCGGCCTGAGTGACTTGCAGATGCATCTTGTACTCATACATGCGCATGGCCATGAGTGTGCCTTCGCTCCAGATGTACACCTTCTCGCGGTGCGAAAGTCCGTTGTCTGCAAGCAAGAACGAAGTCTGATCAATGCCGTCGATGTACCGATCAGTTGGCATACGGTCAGTTGCGCCAGCAAGCGCAATCGATGTATTGAATAGATCCATGAGGTCAAAGAGATCATCACTCTGACGGCCCGGCGTGATCATGCCCTTCCATGAAGCAATTCCGGGAACGCGCACGCCGCCTTCCCATGCAGATGCTTTGCCGCCACGGAACGGGGTGTAGCCAGTGTCAGGCCACGAGTCGAGCTGCGGACCATTGTCTGACGTCAGGAAGATAAAGGTGTTTTCCAGGACGCCGGCTTTATCAAGTGCCGCCACAATCTCGCCGACGTACGCGTCGACTTCAACCACCGCATCCTTGTAGGCGTACTTACTTGCGCTCTTGCCCTCAAAGGCCTTGGACGCAAAGTTGTCGGCATGCACCTTCGCGAACGCGTGCTCCAGAAAGAACGGCTGTCCACTCTTGGCAAGCTCCGCAATCTTGGCAACAGTGAATTCTTTAAGCATGCGATCGCCCTCGGCAACATTCTCAATGCAGTCAATGTGCATGACTTCCGTGGTGGCTCCGCCCTTGAAACCGTGCATCAATCCTTCGCTGGCGCCGGTCTTGTGGAGCATCTCCAGCCGCTCGGGGTTGAGTACAAGATCCGGATAGCGCCGCTTGTCGACGCCCTGTGAAAGTTCCTTCTGCGCTGGATAGAAGCCGTAGAACTCATCGAACCCCACATCCTGCGGGCGCATGCCTTCGGTTTCTCCGACATGCCACTTGCCGGAAAGCACGGTCTTGTAGCCAACCGCTCCAAGAATCGCGGGCAGGGAAGTCTCATCAGCCCATGGGTTCTTGGTGAGTTTGTCGCCAGTAAGAATCGGGCGTGTTAACCCAGTGCGGACCGGCAAGCGACCGGTCAAGATCGCCGAGCGTGTCGGCGTGCAGGTGGGCTGCGAGTAGCACGAGGTGAGTTTCAATCCACTCTGTGCCAGCGCATCAATATTCGGTGTCGCTGCACCAATGGCCGCGCCGCCGCCGAAGCAGCCTGGATCTCCGTACCCCATGTCATCGACAATCATCCACACAATGTTTGGCTTCTTGCCAGATGCGCTTTGCCACGCAGCCAGGCGTGCCGCTACAGACTGGTCCTGTTCTGCATGTGGGACTGCGGGTTCCATGGTCGCGGAAGTTCGCACTGCCCTACTGAGTACCGACGCCGGGCCGGCCAGAGCCGCCGACGGCGTGGCTGGTACTGCGCCAGATTGCTGCACACCAGCCTGGGCAAGAGCGTGAGTTGGAATGACTGCCGCGCTGAGCAGGGAAGCAATGAAACGTGATGTAAAGCAGTGCATCATCTGGCAATCCTTGTGGCACAGGCGCAGGTAGTAGGTGTTGTGAAACTTCGCACGCGTGATCCATCGGGTTCACTGGCGCGCATGTTGCAGACGCTAGCAGATTGGCTGTCAGCTCCCCGGTACATGCGCTGCGTCATTGATCACTACGAAGTGTGCTGCGCGCCGGTAGCTGTCCGCATGCAGCTCAAACGTTGGCTCAGCCACCGTGTGAAAGAACTTATCCAGATATTCAATCGGCCACGGCCGATCACCGGCTTGCTCACGGGCGACGGCGCGTTGCCATCGAGTTGGTTGTGGAGCATCAACAAAGACAGCAATATCAATGTGTTGGCGTGGAAGCGCATGCAGGGCATGCAAGCCTTCCACTACCACTACATCGGCCGTTTGCACGTGTTGCTCGCCAATGCGTCGATGCTCTGCAAACGTCCACAAGGGGATGTTGGTGCCAGAGCCACTGCGCAGTGCTGCCAAGTCCTGTGCCAGTCGTTCAAGGTCAGAGGATTCCGGGAGGTCACGCAGGTGCTCCGCCATCGTTTGGTAGTCGGGCAGATAGTTGTCGGTGCTGACCACGCACTCGGAAAGTCTGCGCGCCAGTGTTGACTTTCCAGCAGCCACCGCGCCGGTGACGCCGATCACCGTTCGCTGGCCGCGAGCGCGTACCACCGCCAGAATCGCTTCGGCGGCATCTGCAAATGTGACGGTGCGCGGAGTGGGAATCACAGTGGCAGGATAGGGCGGCGGCGGGTCTGCTATCCGTATGCTGCATCCGCACCGCATGTGGCGGGAGCAACCGCCTGCCGGAGCACACATGCAGCAATACATTGGAATTCTTGGTGTCGTCGCCATTCTGTTCATCGGCTGGCTGTGTTCCACCAATCGCCGCGCCATCAATCGCCGCACCATTATTGTTGGCGTGGCGATTCAATTTGCGGTCGCATTTCTCTTGCTCCGGTTTCCGCCCATCGCGGCGCTGTTCACGCTCTTTGCAAGAGCAGTGACGCGGGTGATCTCTTTCGCTGATGAAGGCACTCGTTTCATCTTTGGAAACGCAGCCGATGCGTCGGGTGCGTGGGGCTTCATATTTGTAGTGCAAGTACTGCCGGTGATTATCTTCTTTGCATCGCTGATGGCGGTCCTCTATCACTTGGGAGTGATGCAGCGCGTCGTTGCAGTGTTGGCGTCAATCATTCAGCGTGCGCTCGGCATCACTGGATCCGAGGCACTTTCGGCCGCTGCGAATATCTTTCTTGGGCAGACTGAAGCGCCCTTGACCGTGAAGCCGTTCATTGCCGGTATGACGCGATCACAGATCATGTGCGTCATGGTGGGCGGGTTCGCAACGATCGCCGGAAGCGTGATGGCTGCGTACATCGTGCTCATCGGCGGACAAGATGAAGGCGCGCGCGTCGTTGTTGCCACGCACTTCATGACGGCCAGCGTCATGTCTGCATTTGCGGGCATTGTGATGGCCAAGCTGATGCTTCCAGAGACAGAAATCCCGCGCAAGGAGTCCATTGCCGATTTGCATACCCTGCCGCGCACTACCGCCAATGTCATGGATGCTGCAGCAGAAGGCGCTACCGATGGCTTGAAATTGGCACTCAATGTGGCGGCCATGTTGGTGGCCTTTGTCGCGTTGATTGCGCTGCTCAACTGGCCGCTGGCTGCTCTGAGCGAAGTCAATGTCGACTGGCTGCCGATAGCGCAATGGCGTCAAAACATGGGTATTCCTGTGCTTTCGTTCCAGAACATCTTGGGAGTGGTGCTGCAGCCGCTCGCCTGGCTGATGGGCGCTGGTGCGGAGGCGCGTACGGTTGGTTCGCTGATGGGCGAGCAGGTGATCGCTACCGAGTTTGTTGCGTATGTTGACCTGGCTAATCAAGTAAAAGCGCACACGATCTCGCCACGCGCAGAGACCATTGCTACCTACGCCCTGTGCGGGTTCGCCAACCTTCCATCGATCGCGATTCAGATTGGTGGGCTGAGTGCGATGGCGCCAAGTCGGCGTGCGGACTTTGCGAAGATTGCGCCGCGCGCCATGGTGGCTGGTGCGCTGGCGTGTTGGATGACTGGTGCGATCGCTGGTGTGTTGGTGCCGCTGTAATCTGTGCCATTCCGTCCGTTAGTCGCTGCTTCGCCATGAACCACGCCACTACCAACACCCACCTTGAAGTGATCTGCGGCCCGATGTTCGCTGGCAAGACCACCGAGTTGATGAGTCGAGTGGCCCAGGCGCACGCTGCCGGATTGCGTGCAATAGCAGTGAAGCCAACGCGTGACACCCGCTACGGTCACAGTGAACTTGTGACCCACACTGGGTTGCGCATTCCGGCGCTCGCCGTGGATCGCATCGCCGATGCTTTAGAGTACGTGCACGATTTCGTTGCTATCGATGAGATTCACTTCTTCGCGGACGAGGCAGTGGCGCCCATCCAAGCACTGCTCGCCCGTGGAACACGCGTGGTGGTTGCCGGTTGCGATATCGATCATTTCGGCGAGGTATTTGCGCCGTTTGATTCACTCATCCCCATGGCGGGCGCGGTGACTCGCATCGCTGGCACCTGCGCCCGCTGCGGCGCTCCATCCACTCATAGCGAGCGGATATCGGCGGTGACGGATCGAATCATTGTGGGGGGTATTGGAGACTTCCATGCCACCTGCGCCACGTGCTTTCGACCCAGCGTGCGGCCACCGGCCTAGAAGTGCAAGAAGTGTGAATTGTGAGATCCGTGAGGTGCAAGAGGTGTGAAGTGCAAGGGCAGTTTTGTGCTCACGGCTTAGCAGTCGGTCCGGCCCCTTGCTTCACAACGAGTTCTTGCTTCGTCACGATTGGAACAAATCCAATCTCCATTCCCTTGGGCGGCATGACCAGCAGATTTGCATCGAACCGCACCAGTGCCCCCGCACGTGGTGGGGCCATGTACGTACCGTCGATGCGCCAAGCGCGATGCATGCGCTCAATGGTTGCCTGCAGCGCGGCGCGTTCGTCGGCGCTCCACTTCAACTGCCCAAATACGGGTTGCTCGATGAACTTGTACCAGTAGTACGTCACCGTTGAACCATCCACCAACTTCACCTTGAACGGTCCGGCGCTTGGCCCAGGCGTGACCCACGCGCCCGCGAGTGGTTCGGCGCTGTACGGCTCTGGCTGCGCAGTTGGTTTTGGAAATTCGCGCTGTCGGAGCCCGAGTGCTGCGGGTACTTGCGCCGCAGTCACCGCCGTCCGTGTTGAGCCCATATCGCGAAAGTACTGTGGAAATTTGCCGAAGCCATCAGATGAACGCTTTGACCATTGCAATCCAAATGAGTTGTCCTCAAAGATTGCCGTGGTCGCTACTTCATTGATTCCAACGATGTCCCGTTCGTCTTGTTTGTATTCAACAGCACCCGTTGCCACCTTTGGGTAGATCGTGCCTGTGGAGTTAAACGCGCCCGCTGGCGCATTACCGCCGCGGCGCCACGCCAACACAGCGTCGTACAGAGCAGACTTGGAATAGAGCGCTACATCGCGGACCAGAACAGTGCGCCCCGATGCGTCAACCGGAAATCGCAGCTCAGGAATCTTTGACCACGTCGCACCGTCAGCATCCTGAGTAATGAACTCTGGAACCGTGTTGATTTCCATTGACCCATCCACGCGCCCCGACGCAGCGCGTGCATCAAGTCCGCGGCCAGTATCAATCGGATAGTCCCGCGAAATTCTGCTCCAACACTCCGGTATGTAGTAAGCAAGCGGGCCCTTAAAGTTTGCCGCATTCAGAAAGAGCGTCCAACTGAGTTCGCCCGTCGGCTGCGGATCGGCGCGCGCATCAGTCAGCGGCAGTGCGAGGTATGTGTAGCCAAGCAGTTCTCCGTTCGGTATTCCACTGAATGGCAGACCGTCAGGTGGTATCAGCAGTCGATTGCTGATCTGTGCAACACCCAAATGTTCATCAGGGAGTGGCCGGCTGCTATAGAAGAATGACCACCCCGGCGATGCCACTTCGTGCTTGTAGCAGTCGGTCGTTCCATTCATACTGAACTTCGGGGGCCCGTAGTGGAATCGGTTGCCTGCCCAGTATCCGAGACCTCCCTCGAGTGTCTGGAACACCGTGTCAAATGTTGGTCCGCGCTCTGGCCAACTGTCGCGCGGCATCGTTCCGACGGGGCACAATGGCTCAGTCCGGTTGTCCGAATTGTCGGGCATGATCCAAGTAGAAGGGAGCCCGATTTGGAAGCCCGCAATCGGTCGTGCCACTAACGACCACACGGGTGCGTAGAAGCCCGCTCCATAGCGGAACTCGGCGGGCGTTCCCTCAGCGTGACTGGCGATGTAACCGTGCAGGCCACGGCTCGTGAGTTGCGGAACAACTTCAGGCGCCTTTGGGGGCGCCGTTTCAGGAGTGGGGCCGCCCTCGTATGCCGGTGCCAATGAATTCAGAAGAGTTGCACACGCAACAATCAGTGTCCGCGCTGCAGTATTGTTTAGTTCGATCATTCTGGTCTGACATACTAAGCACTGCGCCTCAATTCCCTATGCCACATATCCACGAACAGATTGATTTCACCGTTGCCATCTTTGTTGTGCATGCCGGCAAGGTGTTAGTGATCCACCACAAGAAGCTTGATCGATGGCTGCCACTCGGGGGACACATTGAGTTGCACGAAGACCCGGAACAGGCCGCACTGCGCGAAACGCTCGAAGAAAGCGGCCTGGAAGTGGAGTTGCTTGGTGAACGCCCACCGACCACTGGTCCCGGCACTCGCGCGCTGATCGCACCGCGATTCCTAGACATTCACCGCATCAGCGAAACGCATGAACACATTGGCATGATCTATTTCGCCCGCCCCAAGTCAGGACAGGGTCCGGCGGGGCAGGTGACCCTTGCGCCGGCAGAGCATCACCAAATCCGCTGGTGCGATTCGCAGGAGTTAGATGCACTTGAGCCAGCAATGAGCGATGCAGTGAAGTTCTACTGCCGCACTGCGATTCAGGAAGTGTGAGCCGCGCACACGTGTGCGCTTCAGTTCCCCGAAGGTGGCGATGCGATAATGTCGTACACATCCATGCACTCCGTCCAAGTGGCAGGTTGCTGAGTCAGTGGGTCGATGCACTTTTCCCCGATTACATTCGGTGGTGTGGTTGCACAGTTGGGGGTGAGAGTATTGAGCACCTTCCAGCCGGTTCCGCACTTGCATGCGCATCGCCTTGCTGGTGTGCCGGTCCCAACCGCTGTCAGAATTGCTCCGGGTTCGAGGCTGACGATCGCTTCGCCGGCGAGGACAAGCGCAGTGCTGGTGCCTTCGTTGATCATGGCGCCATCAACCACTATGTCGCCGCCGAGCAGCGGTGTGCCAGAAGGCAATGCGGTGTCATCAAGCAGTTGCACCCCGCCAACAGCCGTCAGTTGGCCGGTGATCACGGTGATTGGTTTGAGCGTCTGCGAAGCCTCGTCCAAAGTGGGTTGATTCGCGGGGGCGGCTGCCATCATGGCAATTGCCAATACGCCCGCGAAGGCCGCCATCGAAACGGGTAGTTGGTTTGTCATGGTGTTCTAGAGCCTACCGGTGCGTGCATTCCGAACGGGTCAACTGTGACAGTTAACCAAGGCAGGGTAGCAGAACTTCATTTCAAACTAAGCAAAATCACCGCAATAATCGAAGATCTAGACGCAGCGACAGGAATTTTTCTCTCATCGCGAGCGGCGAATACTTCTTGGTACCAATAATAATGGCCTATAGGTATTTCACTCAATCAACGAGCTTTAGCCGCACTTTTCGCGGTCTGCGCCCGCGATGCCTTGATGATCGTCCCTGCTGCCTTCGGATTCTTGCAGCACTCAAGCAGTGCCGCAAGCATCAGCGGTGCCACAATGGTGGCATCCGATTCAATGACGAACATCGGCGTCTTCTCGGTGAGCTTGTCCCAAGTGATCTTCTCATTGGGCGTTGCGCCGGAGTAACTGCCGTAACTGGTGGTGCTGTCAGAGATCTGGCAGAAGTACGCCCATGGCTTCACCGGTTGCTGCAGGTCGTACTTAATGCTGGGCACAACGCAAATCGGGAAGTCGCCAGAAATGCCGCCGCCGATTTGGAAGAACCCAACGCCCTTGCCCTTGGAAAGCACCTTGTAATCGTCGTAGAGCTGACCCATGTATTCAATGCCGCTCTTCACAATGTTTGCACTGCAATCATTGAACTTCACATGCGATGCAAAGATGTTTCCGAACGTGGAATCTTCGTGACCCGGAACCACCATCGGCAGCTTGGCCTTCGCTGCTGCCAGTAGCCAGCACTCTTCAGGGTTGCCTTGGTATTTGCTCTTTGGGATCGAGAGAATCAGTTCATAGAAGTACTCATGCCAGAAGCGGCGGTCGCCGTTCTTGCTGGCCTTCTTCCACATGGGCACAAGGATCTTCTCAACCGCGCGGAATGCTTCGTCTTCCGGAATGCTGGTGTCCGTCACGCGGCGCATGCGCTGCTTGAGGATCTTGGTGTCATCCTTCTTTGTGAAGTAGCGATAGTCGGGGAAGTCCTTGTAGCCGTGATGCGCTACCAGTCGAAAGAGTGACTCCTCCAGATTGGCGCCGGTCACGCTGAGGCCGTGCACCAGGCCCGCACGGATCGCTGGCGCAAGGGTGATGCCGAGCTGCGCAGAACTCATGGCGCCCGCCACCGCCCAGTACATCTTGCCGCCGCTACCCACGTGATCCCAGTAGGAGTACAACGCATCGCGCGTGGCGCGCGCGTTGAAGTTGCGATAGTTGTTGGCAACGAACTCAAGTACGGGGAGGGTCGGCGTTGGCATGGGGGACGGAATGTACCGGAGGCGCGGTGTCGCTCGTGCCTTGTGCCGCGTGCCGAGGACAGCGAATGCCATATCCTGCGCCCGCAATGCCCACTGTGAAGCCCACCAAGCAGCCCGTCAAGAAGCCCGTCGCGCGGAGCGCTAAAAAACCCGCGACGCAGCCCGCCAAGCCGCCATTCGTCCCCGCTGGTTTCGACCCGGATGCCGCCGCTACTGGCGACGGTCTCTTCGGTCTTGCCATCGGCCCGAAGGACGCGCGGATCGTGGTGATCCCGGTGCCGTTTGATGCCACCACCAGTTACGGTGCCGGCACCGCCGCTGGTCCCGCGCATGTGATGGAGGCGAGCAAGCAGGTTGATTTGCAAGACATTCAGTTTGGCGCGGTTTGGCAGGCCGGCATCGCCATGCTTCCCATTCCCAAGGACATCGCCGCGCTTTCAAAGAAGGCGCGCCGCGTGGCGGAGCCCATCATCAAGGTTGGCGGCGCAGTGCCGAGCAACAAGGCGAAAGCAAAGGCCCACGCGAAGGCGCTTGCAACAGTGAATGCCGCCAGCGAACGCGTGCACGGTTACGTTGCGCGCGAAGCCGAACGCATCTTGGACCGCGGTGCCATTCCAGCGGTGCTTGGCGGCGACCACTCCAGCCCGTTCGGTTTGATTGCTGAACTCTCACTGCGCCATCCAGGCATGGGCATTCTGCAGATCGATGCGCACGCGGACCTGCGTGATTCGTTCGAAGGATTCACGTGGAGTCACGCCAGCATCTTCCACAATGTGATGACGCGTTTGCCCGGCGTCAAGAAGTTGGTGCAGGTAGGAATCAGAGATTTCGGCCAGCGCGAAGCGGAGTTCATTGAGAATTCCAAGGGCCGCGTCACCACGTTCTTCGACCAACGCATCCGTGATCGTCAATTCAACGGCGCCACATGGAGCGCAGTGTGCAAGGACATCATCGCGGCGCTTCCGCACGAGGTGTACATCTCGTTTGATATTGATGGCCTGACCAGTGAGCATTGCCCGCAAACAGGTACCCCGGTTCCCGGCGGGCTCACATTCCCCGAGGTGTGTCACCTGCTGGAGATGCTTGCCAAGACCGGCCGCCGCGTGATTGGCTTTGATCTCTGCGAAGTTACCCCGAGTACCTTCGGCGATGAATGGAATGGCAGCGTCGGCGCGCGCGTTCTGTACAAGTTGATGGGCTGCACGCTGTTGAATGACTTCCGACGTGAAGTCAAGAAAGCGCGCGCCGCCCGCTAGTGTTGGATCGTGACGCTAACTCGATCGCCTCGCTCGTTCATCCCACTCGTTAGCGCTGGCCTGCGCGCGACTTCTTCCCATTGGCCTTCTTGGGCGCGCCGTCATCCGGAAAGCGCGCTTGCACCATGCCTCGGACGGTGTCGCGGTACAACGCGCGCTCCGCAGGAACACCCGCTTTGTCGAGCGCCGCGTTGAAGTCATCAAGCATGCTCTTGGCGGATTTGGCGTCCGGTGCATCCGCGAATGCTGCTTCCACCACTGTCATCGCGTACGGATTACGTGCCAATCCGGCGGCCAAGAATTTGCCGCAATCCTTGGCGCGTTGCTCCGCGGGCAGCGCATCCCACGCGCGGCGCATCACCATGGTGTCCACCAATGACTCCAGCCCCACGTTAGCGCCCCATGCCACGGTTTGGTGGAAGATCATCGGGCGCCGGCCACCCTTGTCGTCGTAGTTCCATCCGGCGTGCACACCGGTGACTTCATCGCCACCAGTGGCATACTGCCCACCCTTGCACGTGTATGTTCGTGTCTTTGCATCAAAGTCCATCTGCACCATCGCGCAGTGACCGGGCTGCCCAGCGGTGGATGCAGGCACGCCGCAAATGCGCTCGGTGCGCGCGCCGATGTTTCCCATGGTGCCGCACACGCCGCCATCTTTCCACATCATTTGAATGCTGCCGTAACTGTACGGAAACGGACTTAACCGCCGCGCGCTCTGCATATCAAACTGTTGCGCGATGTCGCCGATGTATTCGCCGTAGGTGCGCATCTCGCCAGTATCACGAAACTTCGCCCAGATTTCTTCGCGCTCACGGAGCGGCTGATCATCAGCAGCCAGCATCAGCAACACCGGCCACGGTGCATTGAGCGGAAAGCGCGGCCATGCGCGCGCCGCTCGCACATCGTCAGGGAATTTCCACCGGTCATTACGGATGAACCACGCCATCGATTCCGAAGGCGTCGGCGCTGCATCGCGCTCCGCGGGCATGCGGCCCTTCGCCCGGTACGCCGCCTGGAACATCTCATGCGCCGCCGCGATCCGCTTGCGAAGTTCATCGTCATTCACGGCATCGGTGGAGTTCCAACCCACCGCGCCGTCGCCGCACTCAAGCCGAACGCTCTGCCCATGCGCCTCCATGTACGCATTGAACTCGCGCTGCAGTCCAGCGGATGCAACCACATCCGCAGCAACCAGTGGGCGGGCAATCTTCCGAGTGACCTCGACTGCCTGCCCACGCGGCTTCGCAATGCCCTTGCTGTCATACTCAAGCGGCGGGAGTTCCTGCGCTTTCACATCCACTTCAATCGGCGCGTGATCTTCCAAGAAATTCACTATGGAGTCGTCGCGGTCGAGCGTGCGCTTCGAGTCCTTCGTATCCACGGGCACGCGCGGATCACCCGGAATATTCAGTACCAGCGGCGCACGCGGCGAAACGTCAGGTAAAGAATCCGGAGCGACCGCACCGTCGGCATCGTTCCATCCACCAGCTTTCGGCGTGCGCTTCGCATACGAGTCTTGAATTGCAAAGGCCAGCGCTAGTTGTGGGTAATCGGTACGTACCGTCTTCTCACCAAGATCAATCTCCAAAGACCGCAGCGCCAGTAGCACTGGCAGCGGGTTATTGCGGCAACCGTAAACCGAAGCGCGCAACACTGGGTCGCGATCAATCCACGCCAGAAAGTCTTTCGGCAGCGCAATGCCCTTCGCCTTGCACTCGTCAAGTGTTCGCGTGCGCGCGGCAGCAACGTATTGGTCCGCGCGGGAGTTCCATGAACTTCCCAGCGGAGCGATCGCTCCTGCGGGTATGGAT
>Ga0247833_1001576_pt1 | contig 36408 bp, 17 predicted proteins | sample LaCruzMarch2015__7_FD_187117 | JGI IMG/M metagenome (GOLD analysis project Ga0247833, IMG submission 187117) | Freshwater microbial communities from meromictic Lake La Cruz, Castile-La Mancha, Spain - LaCruzMarch2015_8m | ecosystem: Environmental > Aquatic > Freshwater > Lake | place: Spain... | reverse complement strand
CTAAAATGCAATGTGGGGGTCGTAGGGGGGACGTACGTCCCCCTACTTTGTAGAAACTCGCGCCCTAAAATGCAATGTGGGGGTCGTAGGGGGGACGTACGTCCCCCTACTTTGTAGAAACTCGCGCCCTAAAATGCAATGTGGGGGTCGTAGGGGGGACGTACGTCCCCCTACTTTGTAGAAACTCGCGCCCTAAAATGCAATGTGGGGGTCGTAGGGGGGACGTACGTCCCCCTACTTTGTAGAAACTCGCGCGCCAAAAATGACATGAGGGTGTCATAGGGCACTACGTAGTAGATGTATATCCCCCCTAAAAAGACTTAAACATAATTTACTATTTTTTTTATAAAATAAAAACAAAATAAAAACAAAACAAAGAAAAATGACAACGATAAATACAAATACGATAAGCCCTTTAAATTCCATTGTTTCCGTTTGTTTAAATGAATTGAATGAATATAGTGTAAGCGAATTAAATTACATTCGCGATTCCATTGAAAATATGAATAAATTCAATCAAATTGAAATATTAAGAATCTTGAATAAAAATCAAGAAGTCGTTTTGAATGAAAATAAATATGGAGTCCATATTAATTTAACTGAATTATCTAAAAAAGTAGTAGATGAATTGAACTTATATATTCATTATGTAAATACACAGGAAATTGCATTGGGTGCAGTGGAAAAACAAAAGGAGGATTTTAAAAATATATATTTTGCAAAAGATAATAAAGACAACGAAGATAATAATTTAGTAGAATCCATTTCTAGTTCCTAAAAAATGAGTATATCCAAAATAATGAGTATGGTAATGAACACTAAATCTTTACCTTTGAATAAGATCAATACAGAAAAAGAAGAAGAAGAAGAAGAAGAAAAAGAAGAAAAAGAAAAAATACAACAAAATCCTGATATAGATAATATTTTAAACGATTTAGAATATTATATGTTTACCTCTTTACGTATTGACAAACTGAATGAGAAAAAGGAAAAGAAAGAATTTCCAATTATGAAAGAAAAAGAAAAAGAAAAAGAGAAAGAAGATTTCTTTTCACCCAGACAAAAAGATGGACTTTTTTGGTGTTTTTACGTAATCAAAAATGGAGAAACCAGTTATGAATTATTAAATAATGAGAAAATTACATTGGTCAAAGAGAAAAAAATAAAAATCGATTATGTAGATGTCTTACGAAATGAAAAAGCAATCTTTAAAAAACAATCTATTAAATTTCCATCGATGACTCATATTGAAAATGATTTAGTCAATGAACAAGTGATTGATATTCGCACTTTTTTATCGCTTTGTCATTTGGAAAAGTTGAATGTTTTGTATGTTTCCAAAAAAACGTATTTTGAAATGAATGAGAACGAAGGAGAACCTGTTCATTTAATCAAACGCGTAGATCAACCAAACAAAATGACCAAATATGTGTATCAAGGAACCGACCCTTTGTTATTAGAAAAAGTTCGAACAACTCTTTATAAAATCGAAAATATTGAAAAACCAGTCAAGGCTATTAGTGCTTACAAAGTTGCTGATTTAATTGATTTTTCAATGAAGTTGGGACTAGAAACGAGTTATCATGATGAGAAAACGGTCAAAATAAAAAATAAATCAAAACAGGCGCTTTATGAAGCGATTGTCCAGTTAATAGGGTAGGGGAGTAGGGGGATATACATCCCCCCTACGACCCCCTCCTTGCTGTTTTTAATAGTATTTTACTTAATTAACTCGGCACGGGCTCTACAACCATCTCTACAATGATATTTCGCGAAGCATAATATCATTGTCCTTTTCTTTGTAAATACTCGCGCGTCCATACAACAATCAAAAACAGCAAGGAGGGGGTCGTAGGGGGGATGTATATCCCCCTACTATAAAATTGATTTTCAATTTAAAAGATAGAAAATAAGATAAAAATAAGTTTTATCATTATAATATATTAAGAATTATTATGATGAATACAGAAAAAGAAGATATCAAAACGACCATGGTTGATTTAGAAGAGGATTTGGATTTAAACGATGACAACGAATTGAATGAGAAAAAAGAACATCCTACTACATATTCCAAAGAAGAAAAGGCAAAAAAAGAAAAAGAAAATGCTCTTTATTTGGATAAATTGATTCAACTCTATTATCAATCCACGGTGAATATTAAAAACATTCAAAAAAAGAATGAATTGGAAGTCCGTTTTGGTACCGGTGACCGAAGAATCACCGGATTAAAACCCCTCTCTAAAAACGACTACGACAATGTGATTAAAAAGATGAAATCACTTGGTTTTACGAGTACCAATGAAAATGGCGATTATAGTCTACGTATCCAAAATGAATTTTTAGACCGCCGCACAGGACGTTTCAAAATATCCAACATTCGTACGGAAATCAACGGTTATCATCTGATCCAAGAATATTGTCGTACCAATAATGTAAGCGAAATCATTAAGAAAGCATCACATTCCGTAAAATTTACCAAAAAAGAACCCGCCTTTCTCTCTCCCAAAGACGGAAAAGACGTTCGTATTCCAGTCAAACCGGTTTACTTTAACGATTTTAATTTTCGTGTTTCCTATCAAACGGAAGAAGAAACCTATGGTTTGGTCGGGGTCAATCGCGGCATTATTGAAACCTGGAACAATTCCAAGAAAACATTTCGTTATATCAATCGAGTCACTTTCAAACACGCCGATTATCCAGTCAATGTAGACATTAGTATTGTAAAAACATCATCCAAAGCAGGCCGTGACTATAAATTGGCGTATACAACGGAAGAATCCGGTGTTTTTACCAACCCAGAAACGTATGAAATCGAATTGGAAATCGATAATTCTTTGATCGGACCAGGAACCAATTACAAAGATGCGAAATCGGTGGTGGAAGCATTAAAGAAATGTATCAAGTATGTTTTGGGCGGTCTTCAAGGAACCAATTATCCGGTTTCATATGTAGAACAAAAAGAGACGATGCAACAATATATGCAAATGATTTATAAGGATAAATACGATGCAAATAAACCCGTTTACAATAGTAATTTTATCGGCCCTTCTTCTTATACCCTTCAAATGCAAAATGTCGCTCCCATCGATGAAAATTCAAAGGTACCGAATATTCGTGCCGGATATACCGTGACTGAAAAGGCGGACGGTGAACGGCATCTTTTGTTTATCGCTGGAACAGGAAAAATCTATTTAATCAATACGAATATGAACGTTATTTTCACCGGTGCGAAAACGAACAACACAGATTTATTTGAGACATTAATCGATGGCGAATTAATTATGCGAGACAAAGCAGGTGTTTTCATTAATTTGTATGCCGCTTTTGATATTTATTATTTGCATAAAAAAGATGTGCGTGGATTTCCTTTTATTTTAAAGAAAGAAAAAACATCGGAATCGAGATATCAACTTTTGAAAAATTGTGTAAAGGGCTTGTCCGCAGTTTCCATCATGAGTAAAACAGAAAGTAGTAATAAATCGCCTGGCACTACATCAATCGCAACCAAATATAAAAAAGACAATGAAATCTTATCGCCGATTCGGATTGAATGCAAACAATTCTATCCATTGAATCCAGAAAACGATGGTATCTTTGAAGCCTGCAGGCAAATCTTATCGAAATCCAATGCCGACTTGTTCGAATACAATACGGATGGACTCATCTTTACACCCGCCTTTTTAGGCGTCGGTGCCAATGAAGAATCGGAACCAGGAAAGAATTTGAAAACAGGACCTCTTAGTAAAATCACCTGGGAATGGTCGTTCAAATGGAAACCGCCGCAATACAATACGATTGATTTCTTGGTTACGACGGTGAAAACGGTGAACGGCGAAGATGTAGTTACCCCCATTTTTGAAGACGGAACCAATACAATGCAATCGGTTCAATTAAATGAATACAAAACGATTCAATTACGTTGTACATTTATTGAAAAAATGCACGGATACTTGAATCCTTGTCAGGATGTGTTGGAGGACCGGCTTCCAGAATTCGATAATACGGAAGAAAAAAATACCAAGGAAGCAAAACCGGTGCAATTCTATCCGACCAATCCATATGATCCTGAGGCAGGAATTGCGCATATGATGCTTCGTAATGACGATAATAATGTGAAACAAATGTTTACGGAAGAAGGCGACGTATTTCAAACAGATACCATTGTTGAATTCAGTTACAATCTTGATTTGGAAAAAGGTTGGCGATGGGTACCTCTTCGTGTTCGTTATGATAAAACGGCGGAATATCGTCAAGGATTAAGTAATTTTGGCAATGCGTATCATGTTGCTAATAGTAATTGGCAGTCGATTCATAATCCGATTACGGAAGAAATGATTTGTTCTGGGTCCAACATTCCAGATTTATCGGTCAATGAAGATATTTATTACAATCGCGTATCGGGAAGTCGCGCTTTATCAAAAACAGAGGGGCTACGCGATTTTCATAATTTATATGTAAAACGAAAATTGATCTTGGGCGTTTCGAAACGCGGTGATACCTTGGTCGATTATGCGTGTGGGAAGGGCGGCGATTTCCCGAAATGGATTGCCGCGCATTTATCTTTCGTGTTTGGGATTGATATTTCCAAAGATAATTTGGAGAATCGTTTAGATGGAGCATGCGCTCGTTTCTTGAATTATCGAAAAAAAAATAAGAATATGCCTTATGCGCTTTTTGTCAATGGGAATTCGGCGTTCAATATTCGTAATGGTGCGGCAATGCTAAACGATAAAGCGATACAAATCACCAATGCGGTTTTTGGAAAGGGAACCAAAGACGAAGATAAATTAGGAAAGGGTGTCGTAAGACAATATGGAAAAGGTCAAGAAGGGTTCAATGTCTCATCGTGTCAATTCGCGATTCATTATTTATGGGAGAATCCGGAGACTTTGACGGGATTTCTGCGTAATTTGGCAGAATGTACCAAATTGGACGGTTATTTTATCGGCACATGTTATGATGGAGAAACCATCTTTCAATTATTAAAGAAAAAAGCGCCGGGAGAAAGTGTTCAAATCGTAGAAGATGATAAGAAAATCTGGGAAATTCGTAAAGGATATAAAGTGACCGAATTCAAAGATAATTCGAGTTCGATTGGATATCAAATCGATGTGTACCAGGAAACAATTAATCAATTTATGCCCGAATATTTGGTGAATTTTGATTATATGAATCGTTTAATGGAAGATTATGGTTTCAAATTAGTGGACCGTATGGAAGCACAAACACTGGGATTTCAAGAAGGGAGTGGAATGTTTAGTGAATTGTATAATGAAATGGAAAATGAATGTAAGAAAAATCCTTATAAGAAAAAAGATTACGGGGAGGCTTATACAATGAACGCGAATGAAAAAAAGATTTCGTTTTTAAATCGGTATTTTATCTATAAAAAAGTAAGAAATATTAATTCTGAAAAAGTGCAAATTGAGGTAGAAGATTATGATTCCAATGTTTCGAATGTAGAAACAAAAAAAGAGTTGAACAAGGAGAAAGTGGTGAAAGAAAAGAAGGAGAAAGTAGTGAAAGAAAAGAAAGAGAAAGTAGTCAAAGAAAAGAAGGAAAAAGAACCTGGAGAGAAAAAAATCAAAAAAATCAATAAGAAGATTATTTTACTAGAAGCGTCTTCAAGCAGTACATAAATGATATATATTTATACTTGTACGTGTAGGTATCTAGGTATCTAGGTATAAAGACAATAACAATTCAACTACAAAACACTTAAAAATTATGATATAATTATATATAAAATTTAATTCTATCATAAATATCTATTTCAGATGACTTATTACTTATTACCAAAAACGAATCATTCTTTTTTAATACAAATGAATATACAAAATGAAAGATTAGAACCTTGTATTTCTCCTAGTCTTTTTTTTTCCTATCAAAAAATAACGGAACAATTAATTGACCTTTTCTTTCGAGAAACAGATAAAAAGGAAGAAAAAGGAGAAGAAGAATCTATGAATGATTCTGAAAAATTATTCGAAACCTACAACTACGTTCGTAATGATTCAAATATAGAATCGATATCAAGAATATTTCATCCCTATGAATATCTTTTTACACCCTTGAATATTTATAATGGGACGCTTGAAAGCGTCCCAAAAAATATGGAAGGGCAACTGTTACCCATAAATGAATTGAAAGGCAATTCTCCCGTGGAGGATTGTCCCATTTCAAGTAAAAAAATGCCAAATTCAAATTTTTCAGTAAGTAAATTAAAAAGTCAAAAAGAAAATTTTTATGATTTTTATGAAATTATCAAAACCATTTATTTATTTGAAAATTTTTATAAAAAAAACATTTCTATTTTAAATATTAGTCCAAATACGGATGCTATCAATCAATGTATACAATTAGTAAGAGAACATCTGAATGATGAAATCAGTTATTATTCATCCTTTGATTCTTATTCTTATTCTTCTTCTTCGAAAGAAACAGAAAAAAATTTTGATTTTATTTTTTATGAATTAAATAAAGAAAAATATCAAAATGATAATGATTATATCATTGGACTGATTCAAATTGTAATACTTCTTTTAAAAACACAAAAACAAGGCGGATTTTGTATTATTAAAATCAATACTATTTTCTTGAAACCTGTCTTGGATATTATTTATTTCATATCCTCCCTTTATCAAAAAACATACATCATGAAACCGACCGTTAATAATATGGCGACTTTTCATAAATATCTCATTTGTAAGAATTTTATCGAAGATTCCTTCTCTAAACCATCCTATTGTGAAAAATTCATCTATTATTTGGAAAAATTCAAGGTTCATCAAGAAAAAAACATGAAAATGCCTATTTATATTTCTTCCATCATCGATTCTTCTTTGCCTTGTTATTTTGTTTCAAAAATAAATGATATTAATATTATTCTTGGACAACAACAATTAGATGCCATTCATCAAATGATTCTTTTTTTCAAAAATAAAAATAAGGACAAAATGAATCAATTAATTAAAATGCATATTTATAAATCGATAAAATGGTGTGAAAAATTTAAGATTCCTTATAACTCGATAGATATCGGTATATTTTAACTTATTTATCGCGGTAATCCACCAGGAGCGGTTGCAAAATAACGTCCACGATATACATTTCCTGGAAGATACTTGGCGGAATAATCGTCTGCGTTTTTGAAACAAGTTTTTGGATTTCCATTCTTGGTGAAATATTGTGGTCGACAAGGGGCGGATTTACTTTTCAAAATAAAGGGAGTGGTAATATTACAACTCGCTGGTTCATTAAAACTTTGTAAATTACAATTGATTGTGTCGACATTGAGTTTCAATATTCGTGTACTACTTTGAACTGCTCCTTGTTGAGCAAATTGTGGATTATTCGGTTTATAAACGACTAATTTACATCCTAAAGGATTTGATGGACCACTGAGTGGGATTCCTATATAAGGATTACGAATAAAAGCGACAAAAGCGGCCAACGCCAGGTCTTTGACAGGGTTTGGTAAATCATTCAAATACTGATAAAATTCTTCCAATGTTTTGATGGAAACATAAATCAGTGATTTTAGCGTGGCAATTTGTTCTGGAGAAAGAATATTTTCGCTCTTTAAGATTTCAACCACTTTATCAATAATATTAAGTTCCGAAGCCTCGCGAATTTCACCGTTTGGTTGACAATTGGCAAAATAAGTATTTAAATAAGAAAGTGGATCTCCTGGTTTTGATGCTTTTAATGCGGCGACGGTAATAGCGGGGTTATTTGTATTTTCGGCGATTAATTCTACTGGATAATTTGATTGGAAATTGAATGCTCGTTGTTCATAAGTTTGACAACGATTTTGTAAATATTGAAAATGAGTCGTATAGTAATTTTTAGGGAGTTTGGTATTTGCAGGTAAGGCGCGTCTTCTTGCTTTTCTCTCTTCATTACAACAAAAAGTGGGACTGGTAGTAACTCTTTCAGGATTTTCGGTTAAATAAGTATTATTTGGATAATAATTTACAACTAAACCTACTCCTTGACATGTTTGACAGTCCTTGGTAAGATTTACAATGTTGGATATTTCTCCAGGATTATTTTGCTTGACAAGATAACTTCCTGGAGTATCCATTACTTGATTTAAAAGACCTCGGCCTCCTGCGCCACCTCCCAAAGAAGTACCATATGAAGACTTCACGTTTCGATTTAGATTATAATCAATGAGAGAAGTTTCGAATTTCTGTGCCAAATTATTTTCGTCTTGAATCGGAATGGGGGGGACAGCAATCACTCGACCTTTTCTAAAATGTTTGATTGGTCTAGGTAATCCAAATCCGGTTGGAAAAACGTTTCCAGGGTCTTTATTTGTTAAAGGACGAATATGACCGGCTGAAATACCAACTGGATTACTAAAAACACCGGTTCCTTTCCATGTTTTATATCCTCCTTGAGGAACATGATTATTATATGATTTCATACCTAATGGATAAAAAGCACTTGACATTTTTATTCTATATAATATAACAGATATTATAGTTTTTTCTAAGAAAAAAGAAAGAGAGAAAGAGAGAAAGAGAGAAAAAAGAAAATAAAGGATTATATATATCAATCATTTTTGTAAATGGTCTCTCAAATTTTATATAAATATTTTATTTGTTTACTAATTGTATTTTTTCTTTATTTACTAGTGAATCAAATCCTCCTTTTTTGGTCAGAAAAAAGAATGAATCCAAAATACTTTGGTTATAATGCTTTTGGATTTGGAACAACTTATGATTATGGAGGGTTTGGTAATATAAGAGGTGATTTGGATGGATTGAAAGGGTTTTCATATTTGAATAATGGTATTTTTCAACGTGACCGAATGTGTAATTAGTGTTATTTTTTTCAATCATACATATTGAAAAAGGGGTGAATATGCAATGGGGTGAATATGCAATATGCAAACGGGTGAATATGCAAGGGGGGTAAAATAATTAAAATAAAATTAAGAAAAAATAATAATTATTATTATAATAATTATTATAAATGTCACAAAATACAAATTATGGCGATGGTTCCTTGAAAAATAATACAACTGGAATACAAAATACTGCCGTTGGGTATGCTTCTTCTTATCAAAATACTACTGGAAATGTAAATACTGCTTTAGGTGCTTTCTCTCAAACAAGTAATCAAGATGGTTTTAGTAATGTGTCTGTTGGAACCAATAGTTTACTTTACAATGTTTCTGGAAATTATAATACTGCTTTAGGTACTGCTAGTTTATTAAATAATCAAGCAAATAGTAATGTGGCAGTTGGTTCTTCTTCATTGCAATTGAATGTAACTGGTCATAATAATACCGCTGTAGGGACTCAAGCCCTTTTTAAAAATGTAAGAGGCAGTGAAAATACCGGGGTTGGTAATCTATCTTTGTTTAATAATAAAGGCAATCATAATTCCGCTTTAGGAAATAGTGCTGGTTACTATGATATGAGTGGGTCTTTTAATACTTATTTAGGAGATAATTCAGGACAAATGTCTGGTGATACAAATATTTATAATTTTTCAACCGCAATTGGGTATCATGCGACCATTGATGACGATCATCAAATTGTTTTAGGTACATCCAATGAGAATGTTCTTATTCCAGGAAATTTAAATATATTAGGCGACCTTACCGTAAATGGTAGTACTATTTCTGGTTCAAGTGGTTCTACTGGCCCTACGGGAACAACTGGTTATACAGGACCTACTGGTCCAGGAGGTACAGGATTTACTGGTTATACTGGTGTTACTGGTCCTACCGGAGCAAGAGGTAATGATGGAAATGCCGGAGGATTGGTTGTATTTTTAAATTATAGCCAGGATGGGCCTACCTTAGGAAATGGTTCGGTAGATACACAACTGTTAAGTACAACCACGGATGATTCTGGTGGAACGTCTATTACTTATACCATTGATGCAAGTAGTAATAATATCTTATTGACTAACTTTGCTACCCAAACCAATGTTGTAACCAATACCGAAATCCCGGATGGAATTTATGGATTATATGTTTATTGTGGAACAAATGATATAAGTAATGTGTCCTTGTATTATACTTTAACCATTGCAGATGCAAGTAATGTTCAAACTCAGTCTTTTGCTACAAGTAATGCAAAAAAAATTACCTCAACCGACGCAACCACCTCTTATGTGATTTCAGCAGTAGGCAAATATACAACGGTGGACCCAGCCAAGGATAGTATACTTTTACGTTTATATGCAAATAATTCTTCTAGTGATACTAGTGCAAATATAACGGTACAATATGAATATTTAAATGGGACTGGAGGTTATAGTTATTTACAATCAAGTTTAACTCCAAAGGGTGTTACAGGTGCAACTGGTGCTACAGGATGGACAGGTTGTACAGGTGTAACCGGTGCTACAGGAAAAGCATTTATTAATGTAACAAATGGAACAGATACTTCAAATAATAGTGTATCTACTTTGAGTATAGGCACTGGTTTAAATTTAAATATAAGTGGTTCAGGTTCAAATATAACTGCAACAATTACTTCCAATTCTTCAGGTGGAGGAGGTTATACAGGTTATACTGGTAGAACAGGTTATACAGGATGGACTGGTTATACAGGTAGAACAGGTTATACAGGATGGACTGGTTATACAGGTAGAACAGGCGCAACAGGATGGACAGGTTATACAGGTGTAACCGGTGCTACAGGAAAAGCATTTATTATTGTAACAAATGGAACAGATATTTCAAATAATAGTGTATCTACTTTGAGTATAGGTAGTGGTTTAAATTTAAATATAAGTGGTTCAGGTTCAAATATAACTGCAACAATTACTTCCAATTCTTCCGGTGGAGGAGGATCTACCGGTTATACTGGTTATACTGGTAGAACAGGTGCAACAGGATGGACTGGTTATACTGGTAGAACAGGTTATACAGGATGGACAGGTTATACAGGATGGACAGGACCTACCGGAGCAAGAGGAAACGATGGAAATGCCGGAGGATTGGTTGTATTTTTAAATTATAGCCAGGATGGTCCTACCTTAGGAAATGGTTCGGTAAATACACAACTTTTAAGTACAACCACGGATGATTCTGGTGGAACATCTATTACTTATACCATTGACGCAAGTAGTAATAATTTCTTATTGACTAACTTTGCTACCCAAACCAATATTGTAACCAATACCGAAATCCCGGATGGAATTTATGGATTATATGTTTATTGTGGAACAAATGATATAAGTAATGTGTCCTTGTATTATACTTTAACCATTGCAGATGCAAGTAATGTTCAAACCCAGTCTTTTGCTACAAGTAATGCAAAACAAATTACCTCAACCGACGCAACCACCTCTTATGTCATTCCAGCAGTAGGCAAATATACAACGGTGAACCCAGCCAAGGATAGTGTACTTTTACGTTTATATGCAAATAATTCTTCTAGTAGTAGTAAAACTTTAACGGTACAATACGAATATTTAAATGGGACAGGTGGTTATAGTTATCTGGAATCAAGTTTAACTCCTAAAGGAGTTACTGGTGCAACTGGTGCAACTGGTTATACTGGTAGAACTGGTTATACCGGTTTTACAGGTTATACTGGTAGAACAGGTTATACAGGTTTTACAGGTTATACAGGTTTCACAGGTAGGACTGGTTATACTGGATGGACTGGTTACACTGGTAGAACAGGTTATACAGGTTGGACCGGTTATACAGGTAGAACTGGTTATACAGGTTTCACTGGTTATACTGGTAGAACAGGTTATACCGGTTGGACCGGTTATACAGGTAGAACTGGTTATACAGGATACACAGGTGTTACTGGACCTACCGGAGCAAGAGGAAATGATGGAAATGCCGGAGGATTAGTTTTATTTTTAAATTATAGCCAGGATGGTCCTACCTTAGGAAATGGTTCGGTAGATACACAACTGTTAAGTACAACAACCAATCTTTCTGGTGGAATATCTGTCACTTCTGATGTTAGTAATAATAGTACAAATACTTTAATTGGTACGTTTGCAACTCTAACCGATCTTGTAACAAATACCGAAATCCCAGATGGAATTTATGGATTGTATATTTATTGTGGTTCAGATATTAGTAATGGGGATGTGTCTCTATCCTATACTTTATCCATTGCAGATGCAAGTAATGTTCAGAGTCCTTTTGCTAAAAGTAATGCAAAAGAAATTACTTCGAATGTTCAAAGTACCTCGTATGTAATTCCAGCAGTAGGTACTTATACAACCGTGAATCCAGCCAAAGATAGTGTACTCTTAAGATTGTATGCTGATAATGCATCAAGCACAAACGCCCAGGTAACAGTTCAATATGAATATTTAAATGGCACAGGTGGATACAGTTATTTACAATCGAGTCTAACTCCAAAGGGTGTCACTGGTGTCACAGGTGCAACTGGTTATACTGGATGGACAGGTTATACAGGTTATACTGGTGTCACAGGCTGTACAGGATGGACAGGTTGGACAGGATGGACAGGACCTACTGGAATAGCAATTATTACGGTAACAAATGGTACGGATGTTTCTAGTAATAAAATATCTACTTTGCAAATCAGTAGTGGGTTAGGATTAGATATATCTGGTTCAATCGCCACACTTACTTCTTCCGGTGGCGCTACTGGTGCAGGCGCATCAGGAACGATGGATATATTTGCCGACTTTGGGCAAAATATTGTCAATTATAAAAACAATATATTTACAAATGTACAAAATATCAGTCAAATTAATACTTCTAATTTTCCATATTATACCTCTGTTTCTAGTTCTGCTTCTGGACAATATCAAATTGTTACCAAAGGAAATAATTCGGGAATTTTAGCAAATAATGGTATACTTTTATCCAGTAATAACGGTATTACTTGGTCAAATAAACAATTGAACACAACAAATCTTATTAATTTTACTTCTTCTGCAATCTCAACTTCTGGTAAATATCAAATAGTTACTTCGAACGTGAGTGATTACAATAGTCTTCCAGGAGTATATATATCTACTAATTATGGGGTTGATTTTAGTTCTAATGATACTGGTATTCTTGGAAATGCTACAAATTTTACTTCCTCTAGTATGTCCGCTTCTGGACAATATATATTGGTAACCACGAAAAAAACTAATTATGGTGCTACTTACGGTGCTTATTTATCAAATAACTTTGGTGAACCAAATAATAGTTGGACAAGTATTTCCTCCATACCTTATGATGGTAGTTTTAATTATACTAGTTCTTCGATATCCGGTTCCGGACAATATCAATTGATTGGTTCTGGTGCAAATAGCCCTTACTTGTATCAATCCAACGATTTTGGAAAAACTTGGACAAGTGTAAGTACGGGTGTTATTAATAATACCATTCTTTCGACAAGTATTTCTGCTTCCGGTCAATATCAAATCGTTGGAACAAGTGGTAATTATTTTTATGTATCTAGTAATTATGGAGTTTCATGGAAACAATTAACTACAACGGTTAGTTCAAGTACAACTACCAATTATAATTCCGTATCGGTATCTGCTAGTGGTCAATATATCGCTTATATCACCAAATATTCAACCACAAAATACTATGTTTATTTATCCTCTGATTTCGGGAATACATTTACACAAAATAGTTCTTTGAATTTTGATGCATCGAATGTAACCAATACCGCATTAACAATTGCTCCTTTTGGACAGAGCATTACCGTTGTTTCTGGAAATAATTCACAAACAAGTTCTACCTATGATAATATTTATTTATGGAATCAATCTGCCTCTTATAGTAACTTACCAAATTCTACGGATCTTGCGAATACAGGTATTAGCGGTTCTTCAAATACCATTTTTGGAAGTGGAGCATTGCCAAAATACTTGGCTTACGGAAATACAGGGGTAAATAATACAGCGTATGGATACAATGCATTAAATAAAAATACAACAGGTTATGATAATGTAGCAGTAGGAAATGAATCATCATTAAATAATACAACTGGTTATCAAAATACGGCAGTAGGAAAGAGAGCATTATTTGTAAATAATAGTGGTATTCAAAATACAGCGGTAGGATCTGAATCATTAATAAATAATACAATTGGTAATTATAACACCGCGGTTGGTGCACGTTCATTAAATGGTAATACAGGTGGTTATCAAAATACAGCGGTAGGACGTCAATCATTACGAAATAATAATGTTGGCTGGTGGAATACAGCAGTTGGAGATAGTTCATTAGGAAGTAATACTGCGGGTTATAATAATAATGCAGTAGGTGTTTTGGCATTAGGAAGTAATACTACCGGTAGTAATAATGCAGCGATAGGTATAAGTTCATTAGAAAGTAATACTACCGGTAGTTATAATACAGCGGTAGGTATAAATTCATTAAAAAATAATACCACTGGTAGTTATAATAGTGCATTAGGTTATGGTTCCGATATAAGTGGTGGTACTTACAGTTATTCAACTGCCATTGGTTATAACTCAAAAATTACTGCGAGTAATCAAATTGTCTTGGGAACGAGTTCTGAAAAAATTAGTATTCCTGGTAGCTTTTACGTAAGCTATTCTTATGATATAATTGGAAATAATGGTTTTTATACTATTGCTGAAATTCCAATAGGGTTTTTTTATTTTAATGGGTTTACAAACATTGATTCAACAAGTTCTGATTATATTACAATTAATATTCAAAGAAGTATTGATAGTACCTCATTATTTAGCTTTAGTTACAATAGTACTGGAACTTATTGGATGAATTGTCCAATTACTTTTGTTTTTTACAATTCTAGTGTTACAAATCTAAAAATAGCAATTACAGATACTTCTAAAACGGGTTATACACGCATAACAGGTATAAAATTTGGTTAAACAAAAACCATTTCATAAATATTTTTATATTTGTGGATTCTCCCTTCGATGTATTCCTTAAGAATACATTTACAATTTTATAGGTAATTATTATTTTACACCTTCGGTTATTGAAATAGTCGAAAGTGTAAAAAAAAGTAAATAAAACTCTGTATTTTATTTACTTTTTCAAACTAAAATTTCAATTGGAAAAGAATTAGTTACACTTATCATTCTTTATCGTCCCTTATTCGTTCCTTATTCGTTCCTTATTCGTTAGACTTATTCGTACCTTCTCGTCATTAGACTTAGCATTCTTTATTCGTTACACTTATCATTCTTTACCCAATGAATTTATTCATATAAGGAATATCATATGTCTTCGCACACCATTTACTAAATCCCGATCCATGTAAATAACACGAATAACTTGCAATTTCTTTCGCATAACTCATCAAATGGAAATCCACCATGGTATTTTTCGTTTTCTCTCGGTCGAGAGAAATTCCCTCGCCAAAATGCGTAATTTCTTTGAAATGCGTTTTTAAAAAAGGAAAGGCCTCTACCAGATATTGTTTGATCGAATTATTATCTGCCAATAATAAATACTTTTCCGTATCCTTGTTCCTTGTGAATTTGCGTATTTCTCTCTTCAATGTTTCTAGCATTTTCACATTAAAGTTTTTTTCATTTTCAATCAAATGTTTATCCCCGAATCGAATATGAATCATGGTAAAAGATTGATTGAATAAATCGACTTTTTCCAAGATTCGATGGACAGAATCCAAGATTTCCTCAGTAGGTTCCAGAATCAATTTCATTCTTTCTTTTTCTTTGGAAGAAGGTTTGCAAATAGGGAATGAAATGGAACAAATTGAAATGGTACGATTTATTACTGGTTGTTCATTTAAAAATTCTTGAAAAGTTTCAAAATTATTTTGAATACTAAATTGAATCATGTTTTTCTCTCCAATTGTAAAATTGGCATTAATGTCATTGAATTTGTGAATTGGAATATTATTATTTTCTATGCTTTTTGCTATTTCCTTTGAAGTATAACCCCGCAAAAAAGAAGATAATAAATGATTTGAAAAATCGATTTTACAGTCATAATTATTTCTTTCGCAAAACTGTATTAAATAATAACAACCTCTTAAGAAATCACCAAACCCACTTGCAATACCATTCTCATATTTACTTTGATAAACTTGAAGAATGGTAATTCGTGGATTTTCTTCTACTGGTTTTTCTACTGGTTTTTCTATTGGTTTTTCTAGTGGTTTTTCTACTGGTTTTACTAGTGATTTTACTATTGGTTTTTCTAGTAGTTTTTCTAGTGGTTTTTCTACTTGTTTTTCTACTGGTTTTACTAGTGGTTTTTCTACTGGTTTTTCTAGTGGTTTTTCTACTGGTTTTTCTAGTGGTTTTTCTACTTGTTTTTCTACTGGTTTTTCTAGTGGTTTTTCTAGTTCTTTTCTAGATTCTTTGATGGGTTCTTTCAATGGTTCTTTTAATGATACTTTCAATGATACTTTTCTAGATTCTTTGATAGGTTCTTGGATCGGCTTTTCTACTTCTTGGATGGGTTCTTGGATAGGTTCTTGGATGGGTTCTTTCATGGGTTTTTCTACTTCTTTCATGGGTTTTTCTACTTCTTTTACCGGTTCTTGGAGAGAAATATTTAAAACAAAAGAGTTTGAAAAAATAGGAGGTTGAAGCAAAGGAAGATGTAAATTCTTATTTGTTTCATAATTGAAATATTCTTCTCTTTTCATATTTTTATTTACATGTAATTGATTCATTCCTAAATTCGAAACCACCATATTATTTTTTTTATCAATGATAAATTGATTCGTTTTTTGTTCCTTTGTAAATTTATGTTTTTTTTCAATCTCTTTTTTAATCATTTCTTTCTTTTGTTCTCTCGTTTTCGAATATTCAAAATTCATTTACTAAATTATAAAACGAATAAATGTTAAGGGAACCTACGGTTCCCCTATGACCCCTCCCTTTAAAGGGAACCTCTACGGAACCATAGGTTCCGTGAGGGTTCCCTCCCTTCGGGAACCCCTCCTATTAATGCATTTTTGGCGCGGGAGTTTCTACAAAGAAAAAGAAAATAATATTATGCTTTGCGAAATATTATTTTAGAGATTGTTGTAGAGCCCGCGCTGAGTTAGAAAGATAAACTGTCATCAGGGGGTATCCCTCCCTCCCTACCCTACCATATTATGCGGCTGGGCAGTAGGAACATTACTTACGTGTGCAAAATCCATGTGTGGTGAATAAGGATTTACTACATTTGAACCGCCATAAATAACTTTTTTCATGGTTCCGCCACGTTTGTAAGATTTTTTATACATTTTCCTAGGTTTCCTAGACTTCTTGACTTTCTTCAAATTCTTAGATTTCTTTGATTTCCTGGATTTCCTGGATTTTAAACTACGCAATCTTCGTTTTCCTCCTAAACCAATGGTTTTTCGGAAACTTTCCCACATGGATGGATTTGGATTTTGTTCTAAAGGAACATTCGCTGGTGAAGAAGAAGGAGATGAATAAGGGCTTGATGCTCGGTTCATGGAATAAAATCCTCTTCCTTCTTCTACATTTGGATGGGAGGTAGGATAATTTTCTCTCTTTACAAAAGGAGAACTGCGAGGTTCACGGAGACCCCGTTCCATATAATCAATTCTTGGATTCATTGTACTGGCCATTCTTTTGTCCTATATTATATACCACTTTTTAAAAAAAGTGGAGCAAAAATTAGGGGGTCTCTTTACACTTAATTTGGCGCGCGAGTTTCTACAAAGTAGGGGGACATACGTCACTACGCCATCCCCTTTGGGGGATGGACTGCCCATTCAGTCCGTCCCGTAGGGAGGGAGGGATACCCCCTGATAACATTTTTGGCGCGCGAGTTTCTACAAAGAAAAAGAAAATAATATTGTGCTTTGCTTAGCGAAGCATAATATTATTTTAGAGATGGTTGTAGAGCCCGCGCCGAGTCAATAAAGCCCTTAACAAGGAGGGGGTATCCCGTAGGGAAGGGGGGACGTATGTCCCCCCACTTTAGTAATTCTGTCTGGGTAACGAACCCCAAGCACATACTTGACCGTTTCGTAAACTCGTGTTTTCAATTGCCCCTTTTTTCTTGGGAGCAACGCAACCTCCAGACCTCGCACGACGAAGACTGGTACGAACCCCGCTTGGATAATAATTCTTGGTAGTATAAAGTGCTTCCGCTGGAAGTCCTTGTTTATAAGAACTTTTTCCTACAGCAATTGCTTTCTTACGATTAATGTAGAGAGAAGTATCCATGGGTGCAATATAATTCATATGAGTGGATACAGGATAATGACGTTGTCCGGAGAAAGAATAGAATGAATTCACGGGAGAACGAAGGGCGTTCGCTCTCTCTAAAGCATAAGTTTGAACACTTCGTGCCGTTCTTGCGTAAATATGCCTAGAGTTGACAAACTGGTCTGCGTAAACAGGTTCTTGCTGCGAATAAAACTGTGGTGGATTAGGATGAACACCTGGTAAGGTGCCTAAATTATGGGCAGGCATGGCACAAGGATATTGATGGCTTAAAGGGCCATAATTGGGTGTCACAACAATATCGTCGTATTGAGTCATTACTCTTCTTATATATATCCACTTTTTAAAAAAAAGTGGAGCAAAAAACAACACGAGAGAATCTAATTATTCAACGTAAAAATATGTGAGAGAATCATTGATATTTTACAATTCGATGCGAACAACTCTTTTCTCTTATGTGAATTAGAGGCCGACCAAGAGAAAAAAAATTACAGAAAATGAAAGACATATATATAGTTTTATTTTACTTTATACAACACCATTTTAAAAAGTTTGTTAAAAACAAATGTGTTCTATAAAATATATCATCATCGAGATTAATTTCATTATTCCAACTTTCAATTTTATAATTATTTTCATCATTTATAATGTTGATTAATACTTCTTTATTATCTTCTAAAAATTTTCTAAAATTTATAATATTATACATATTATTCGATTTATCAATTTGATGTACAATAATATTTTTAAACCCTAATTTACAAAAATATTCGATTTGTGTTTCAATGGAAATTTTTTTATATTCCTTAATTATAACAACTCTAGGTTTATTTATTTTTATTTTTTTTATATATTCTCTTTTATTTTCGTAATAATCGTAAGAATATAAATATGATATTTCATTACAAATACAAATAGAATATAATAAATCTGTTATCCACGTTGTTAATAAACATTCATTATAATCATAAAATATAATTTGTTTTTCTTCTTGTTTAACAATTAAATTATATACTAACTTTTTATACAGATTTTTAGTTTCATCTGTAATTAATGATTTTAAAATATCATCTACAATACTAATATTAATTATATTTTTAACATATAAAATTCTTGGATTATAATTTTTTTGAATTAATATTTTAGTATTAATAAATTCATCAATTGAAATAAATGTGAAGTTTAAAGAATTAAATATAACATATTGAAATGAACTCCCTACACCATTAATAGGAAAAACATACTCGTTATAGTTTAAATTATAAAAATCACAACTTTTTACATAACAATTTTTAATTATATCTTGAAGTATTTTATTATCATTGTAGTGAACATTAATAAATTTATATTCATTATCTTTTTTTAATAAATAATTCTCTTTTTCAATGTTGTCTAATTTTTTAAATTCTTCCCAACTAATTATTTCATTTGTTATCCTATTTTTATAACTATAGATAATGTTCATCCTTTCATTATCATCAACTAATTTGTCATTCGGACTAACCATTTTATAAACATCACGTTGGTTATATTCAATAAATTCTAATAAATTTTCCATATAATCTTCGTCATAATCAAATCGATTTTTATCATATAATTTACGCCATAATTTACCGTGAAATCTAATATACCCTTTACCTTTTTTATTATTAATAATTATTTTACTAATATTATTAAATTTAATCCATTCATCATATGTTGTAATTTGATAAATAGGTTCCTCATTTTCCTTATTTTCTTCATTTTCCTCATTTTCTTCATTTTCTTCATTTTCTTCATTTTCTTCATTTTCTTCATTTTCTTCATTTTCTTCATTTTCTTCATTTTCTTCATTTTCCTCATTTTCCTCATCTTCCTCATCTTTCTCGTCTTCCTCATTTTCCTCATCTTTCTCGTCTTCCTGATCTTCCTCATTTTTATCTTTATTTTCTTGACATTTTTCTTTTTCATTTTTTATAGTAGAATAAATAATATCAATCATATTTTTATAATCGCCTTCAAAATATTCATTACCAATATCTTTTCGTATTTTAAAATTTTGTTTAAATAATTTAATAACTAGATTTTCAATATTTCTACAGTTACTACACATCATTTGAAATAAAAGAATAGACCCTTTTGGATATTGATGAAATCTTTCATAATTTTCTTTTTTAGTCATTCCAACTTTATAAATATTTTCTTTTGTCTTTATAAACTCTCTCGCCTGTAATAAATAAATATAATTTGTTATCATAATAGTATCACCCATTTGTATTTTATTGTTGAATAAATTTTATATTATTTTGTTTCAATTTTATTATTTATTTGTTAAATACACCAAGACATCCGTGGCATGTTTTATTCAGTAAAATTTTACTACTAATATATAAAATTAGTACTAAATAAAAATATTATTAGAATGAGTATAAATAAACTCAATCATTTTTGGCGCGCGAGTTTCTACAAAGTAGGGGGACATACGTCCCCCCTTCCCTACGGGATACCCCCTGATAACATTTTTGGCGCGCGAGTTTCTACAAAAAAAAAGAAAATAATATTATGCTTTGCAAAATATTATTTTAGAGATTGTTGTGGAGCCAGCGCCGAGTTAGAAAGATAAACTGTCATCAGGGGGTATCCCGTAGGGAAGGGGGGACGTATGTCCCCCTACATATTGTGCTTTGCTAAGCATCGCAAAATAATATTATTTTAGAGATGGTTGTAGAGCCCGCACCGAGTTATTCAATAATATATATTCTCAAAGTAACTTGTGAGGAGGGTTCATAAGGGAACCTAGGTTCCCTTAATAGCGTCGAATATGTCTGAAAGGAGATTGACTTGCGTTATTTTCATCCCCTCCATAAGAAATATCGTTATAGTTACGTGCAGTGGCACGTTGTTTCAAGTAAGTAGTATAATCCGAACTATCATAAACGTATTTGACATTACAAGCAGCAGGAGGTAAATTGGTTTCATCACAAATACTTTGAATGGCACCAAAACGCTGTTTTAAACCTTTTAGATTTGGACGACTTTGGAAAGTCTGGCAACCTCCTCCACAAGAATAATTACGACGACTTAATAAATCACCGGCATTATTTACAGCACGAAATGGTGTCACAGGTGATTTGGTAGTACCGAATTTGGCATAAAGTTCGCCTTGATAATTGGTGTTCCACGCTTCTCTTAAAGTAAAACGGATTTGTTCATAATCGACATAATCTTTATCGACGTCTAAAATTTGTGGAGGCATAAATCCTCGAATTCCTCCTCCACGTACAGGTCTGCCTCCAAGAAGAATTGGGGTAGTGACTCCTGGGTAATTAAATCCCATGGACATAAGATTTGGTGCATATAAATTTCCTGGTGATGATCTGGATACTCCTATGGACATTCTATATAATATATATAGTAAAATATATTAAGGGTAGGGGGACGCCCGTAGGGAGTCCCCCCTTCCGTCCGTCCCGTAGGGAGGGAGGGATACCCCCTCCTTAGTAGGGGGACATACATCTTCCCACCCTCCATCCCTACGGGAGGGAGGGAGACCCCCTCCTTAGTAGGGGGACATACGTCCCCCCTTCCCTACGGGATACCCCCTCCTTGTTTTTTAATTTGCTAAACTTGGCGCGCGAGTATCTACAAAGTAGGGGGACATACGTCTTTCCACCATCCATCCCTACGGGAGGGAGACCCCCTGATAACATTTTTGGCGCGCGAGTTTCTACAAAAAAAAAGAAAATAATATTATGCTTTGCAAAATATTATTTTAGAGATTGTTGTGGAGCCAGCGCCAAGTTAGAAAGATAAACTGTCATCAGGGGGTATCCCGTAGGGTAGGGGGGACGTATGTCCCCCTACATATTGTGGTTTGCAAAATATCATTGTAGAAATTGTTGTAGAGCCCGCGCCGAGTTTCCATCCCCGAAGGGCAAAGGGAGGGGTCATAGGGGAACCCTCATAGAACCTACGGTTCTATAGAGGTTCCCCTACGTGATAATACGAGGGGAGATATTCATGGTGGTTAATTCTTGGAATAAGAGTTTACAAGCATAAGGAATTTCCACATAAGCAAAATCGGTACGATTATCACAATTACGACAAAGATGAATATTCATTTGGTCATTGTACGAGGCGATGAGACCACATTTTTTACATACATGAACGGAATACTTATCGGATACATCATACAATCGTTCTTTATTGAATCGCGAAGCCCCGTGTGAAATCATACAATTATGGGCGACGATCCCATTGGCTAAAAAGGAATGAACGTCATCGACTTGAATATCATAGACGGGTTGAGGCCCTACCGGAATTCTGGAAACAACGGTTAAATTCATGGTAGGCATCGCTTCCGTTTCTCGATTCACATCATATTCCACTCTTGCATTTGTTGAATTTATATCTTCTTGTTCTTGTTCTTCTTCTTCTAGAATGTCTTCATCCAAAACTTTTTCCGAAATATTCAACTCTTCTTGAAAGAACCATTCTAAAGCACCGATTTCACGAAAGAATTCTTCAGCAGTAGGAAATCCACTCGCAGTAAATTTACCAAATTCGGTTCCTTTTACTAAATGATCGGTAATATCGTGGGTACTTGGAATGGCGTATTCATGAAGTAATCCTTCCTTTTCTTTCAATTCTTCGACCGCTTGCAGAATCGCCTTCTTCGTAGCCACTTTCTTTTCAGGAAATTCTTTCTTGGATTCCTTGAAATTGGTCAATTCATCCACACGATTCACTAGCCAGTTATGTTGTCTGGCAACTTCATTTCGTAATCTTCGGTAACTAACACCCGCTTCCAAACGCTGGGATTTATGGCAACAATAACGGAATCCGATTTTCTCAGAGAAAGGAATTAATTCGCTCAAATCCAAATGTAAATTCACTTGATAGTTATTCTTTTCCAACTCTGCATGTTGTTTTGCTTTCGACATAGTGGTTTCTTTTGGATTTTGAATACTTACTTTATGAATACCACATTGGGCTAACAATGTTTTAATTTGCTCCATCATTTCTTTCAGTGAATCAACTTGTGCATAATTCTTTGTTTGGGAAAAGGAAATGGAAGTAATAGTATCGCGTTTTCCTCGATGTAATCCTAAACTACATGTATGTCCATCCCCACCAAATAATCCTCCTAAAAATTCACGGATCATCGGACGAGGACACGAGTCTTCCAAAAGAAATTCAGGTAAAGATGCTTTTTGATTTACTTTCTTATTATACAAAATACCGTCTAATTCAATAATGTTTCTTAAAAAGGAGTTAGGAATTGAAACATAATATAAATTCCGAGTCTTGTATTTTGTTTGTTTGGTTTGACAAAAGAGTTTTAAATCATTTAATAACGAATGAACATCTAACATATGTCCCAAATAGATGCACGCATATAATATATTTTTATCTGGATGGTTACTAATACTTCCATCTGTGATTAAATATCCAAGAATACGCATAAAAGCCAAGGTTTTGAAATATTCGTCGTGCGTATTCGTTTTCAATAAAAGTTCACCTACTTTCAAATTCCATCCTTTACATTCTTTGATTTCTTCCTCGATATCAATGATTGGATAATTGACTCCTGCTTTAACTTTACTTTCACCGAGTATCAAATCCTTTGCCTTTACCCATTTATTATTGGTTGTAAGAAGTGGATGGTCAGGTGTACAAGATATTTTACGTCCATCTTGTAAAATAAGGTCTACACATTCACGTTCGCCTTTACATAAAAACGCACTTTGTTGTGCTTTGACAATACCATTCTTTTCTTTGCTCCATCCAAGAACTTCGTAAAAATGTTTTTCCATATTTTCGATTTTTATGGATAATCCGCAATAAATACTCAGGGGGGTCCCTAGGCGAAAGCAATCTCGTTCCATTTCTCCGTACCTAAGACCACCATCCCTGCTACGACCTTCCGCTGGTTGTCTTGTTAAATTGACCATGGGTCCAATCGAACGACTATGGGTCTTGTCATTGACCATATGTTTCAGGCGCTGGTAAAAGACCGGACCCATAAATACGCTGCATTCATGCTGTTCTCCAGTGAGACCATTATGTAAAAGTTCATTACCATAGGCTTCATAACCGACTTTCAGCAATTCTTTACAAATATCTGCGACTTCCAGTTCGCCAAACGAGGTTCCGTCTCCAAATAGGCCGAGATGTACAAGGACTTTTCCGAGCGACGTTTCTTTTAATTGTCCAATGGTCATACGAGACGGAATCGCATGTGGATTAATAATAATATCGGGTCTTACTCCGCTACTAGTGAAAGGCATATCGCATTCTGGAATAATATTACCTACGGTACCTTTTTGTCCGTGTCTTGAACTGTTTCCAATAATCAAAGAAGGACTGAAATCGTTTTCACGCATATAATAAGTATGGGAACTAGGCATTTCTACACAATAAATTTTGCCTTCATAATCAATAAGTTTTTCTTCGTTTGATTCATTTTGTTTTTTATTCATCCAAGGCTGGTTTTGTTTGGTAATAATACTTACTTTGTAATAGGTATGTCTTTGTGTTACAGATACTTGTTCACCTGCACGAGAACCTAAATTACGTTTTCCAATACGTGCAATTCCACTCGGTTCTTCTGATATTTTAATAATTCCAGAATAGCCGCAATGAAATGCTAAACGTGTAACATCATTTGCTAATTTTAAACTAATAGTTCCATAACGGTCAAAGGATTCCTCTTTATATTTCATATTTGAGCCATCACCTTCTAATAAGGCTTCTAATAATACAATTGATTGACGTTGCGATAAATTCCAAACATAATTTGGTAAATGTTTATGTAAAGCACCAAGACTTAATTTTGATAATTCTTTACCTATTTCAGGGTATTTTGAACCAGAAATAATATATCTACCATCTGCGCTATATGTATAATTAATATTTAACTTTTGTAACAAGATTTTATTATAATTTATTTTTCTTTCTTTTATTGCAGTTATATAGATATTGTTATTATGACAATAACCATCCGCAATAAACATTCCTAACAATGGTAACCAATCATCCATCTTATATTGCATATTTCCAAAAGTAATGGTTTCTACATCTGGATAGACATTTTCCATCGTCTTCTGGAAACGAACCATTTTTCCCATTACATCTTTGGCTTCTATCAATTCATAATTTTTACCACTTCTTTTTTTCACATATAAACGATGATTCAACGTACACACAATATGAATTTGTTTGTTTTTAAGATAATACATTTTATCATTATGTTCATATTCATATTTCGCGGTAGGATATTCATAACACATTTTTCCGTTCGTATCCAGAGTTGCCAATTTATGATGATGAATATCAATGTCTTTGATTTCAACCCAACCTTGATCCGTTAATACTTGTTGGGTTGGAAGAGCACAGAATTTATCCCCAATATTCGGTTTTCTCACAATTCTCAAACGCACTTTGGCGAAATTATATCCTTCTCCATTCTTACCAATATAATTCTTATCCACAAAGGTTTCTTCGGCAGTACGATAGATTTTACTTTGGTCTTCATATTTAATCAGTTTTGTATGATCATTTTTATTCTCTTTAATTGGTACAATTTTGGCAATGATCACATCACGGTTCTCCACCAAAGTATTTTCCGGAATAACCCCTTGACTATTGACCTTGTCGTAATTACCCATCTTCATTCCTTTTGTTTTTACGCGATCCGGTTTGCAACGAATCTCTTCGTCTCCATTGATTTTCTGCTTGTCTTCGTCTTTTTCGGTATGATAAATAGTGGTTACGAATAACCCACGATCGACGGAACCCTTGTTGAACAATAAGGAATCTTCTTGATTATACCCGGTATGAGTCATAATAGCGACAATCACATTGGTTCCAGCAGGAATTTGATTGATATGAATCATATCCATAATACGCGTATCGACCAATGGTCTCGTTGGATAATTCAAGATATACGCGGTTTTATCCATACGTTCATCATAATTTGTGGCATAAATACCCATTGCTTGTTTTCCCTGGGCACATTGATAAACCACTCTAGGCGACTGATTATGCTCTGGAAAAGGAATACAAGAGGCTAAAATACCGAAAATAGTACTTGGATGAATTTCACAGTGAGTATATTTATAAACTTGTCCATCTTTATTTGCTTCCTGATTCAATTGTTTTGGATTCATTGAAATCATCGACCATCCTTGTTCTTCTGCATCAATATATTCTAATACTGCTTCATCGACATCATGTGATAAATTGGTTCCAATGAGTAAATCATTCCATTTTAAATCGCCCGTTTCTAATCGATTTGCCATTTCATCCGTAAATAAAATCGATTGATCTTTCACACGTAATAAAGGACGCATCAATCTTCCAGCATCATTACAAACCCGAATCTCTTTCATTCGATAATCAAAGAGAATGGCCACATAGATATTGAGGATTCCTTTACTTTTTTTATCTTTCAAAGAATTGTATAATTCTTCTGGATGTTCCGTAACTCCTACCCAAGTCCCATTGATAAAGACTTTTACTTTGTTATAAAAGAAATCTGGTTTCACCGTTTCTTTTTCGGAATCATTTTCCAAGGTAATAATTTGAGGTAGGATAAATTCATATAAGAAACTAGGATTCGAATAAATAGTAATATGCGCCATATAACTCATATTTTTTACTACACCCACCGACTGGCCCTCCGGAGTTTCCGCTCCACAAGTTAAACCCCATGATGTATTGTGTAATTTTCTAGGAGGAATCAATTTGCCACTTTTATCAATCGGCGTTGAAATACGTCTCAAATGACTCAAACTCGAAACATACGTTAAACGATTCAATACTTGAGCAACACCGACCTTATTACTATTGGTATGTTTCAACCCAAAATCACCGGTAGCAAGCGCACGTTTCAGTCCATTTTCAATGGTGGTTGATTTCACGATTTTATAAATATTGGTCATATTAATAATATTTTCATAATCGTCCTTGGAACGCCAAGAACCCGTATTGATTTCACGTATCACTTGTTTTTCCATATCTTTGACCAATTTGTTAAAATAATTACGAAATAAATTATTCAAAAGAGCACCGGTCAAATCAATGCGTTTATTCAAATAAGAATCACGGTCATCCTGTTTACATTTATCAAACGAAGTCATTAATATTTTTTTGGTCATGTATCCCAAGAAATAAATCTTCTGTACTTTGGTACGGCAATGAGGAAACAAATCGTTGTTTAAAATATCAAGTGTAAACTCGAATTTCTTACGAATACCGGTTTCCTTATCCATATTAATCGGCGTATACATTGCAAAACTTGTAACGTAACGAATACATTCTTCTTGGGTTAAATGTTTATTGGCATCAATAATGGAGGCATGTAATGCTTGTAATAATTCTTTTTCTCCTTCTGCTCCAATATCCAATAATATTTTCTCGCAAATTTCTTTGTCCGTTAGAATTCCTAAGGCACGGAAAACAATGAATAAAGGGACAGGTTGTTTGACACGCGGAATCTGGAGATAAATCGGAAAACCAAATCCATTATTCTTGGAACTAATCATCATATTAATTTGTTTTGGTGAAATACATTTATCGTCGGGGACAGATTTGACTTCTGCTAACCAATCGAATTTTGTATTGTTCTTGGAAACATTAAAGACATAGATTTTGTTTTCTGCTGCGCGTTCTTGACCTAATACGGTTTTCTCTGAACCATTGATAATGAAATATCCACCTGTATCCATTTTACATTCACCTGTATGCACATGATCTACATGTTTATATTGGTTCAATACACAAATACTGGATTTCAACATGATGGGCAGTTTTCCAATATGTATTTTAGGAATGATTTTATGGAGAATTTGAGTATTTTCTAATTCCTTCCCACTACGAATCAAATACTTGATATTCATATCTACCGTCATGGAGGATGCATAAGTAAAATTACGAAGACGGGCTTCATTTGGAAACATTAATTTAATCGCTCCATTATTCTCGTGAATTTGGGGACGATACAATTGAAAATTTTCAAAGGTAATGATAATTTCTAAGGCGTGTTTTTTATGAAGAGGGTCAAAATCGTTTTCTGAAACAATACGAAGAGGGTTGAACATTTCAATGGTTTTCATAATTTGATAATTGACAAAATTATTATAAGATTCTAGTTGATGTCTTACCAGACGTTCTAGATGCTGACCTTTGAAATAAGATTCGATGAGTTTGAAAGAACTCTCTGTGAAAGATTTATCGACTGTGAAAGATTTATCGACTGTGAAAGATTTATCGACTGTGAAAGATTTATCGGTAGAAGATTTATCGGCGACATTTGGTTCTACTTTGGCACATCGTAAATCTTGATAATCATTTTGAACTTTACTATAATCAATATCAAATAAATCGGTTGTTAAATCTTTTGTAAATTCCATTTCTACTTTTTTATTTGATATTGACATTCAGTTATTTACATTTCAATTTTGTGTTTAAATCATTTTTTATTTGTCTAATATAATATCACCACCCCTTAACTACAAAATAATTACATTCTACAAAGTTGTAAAAGGTATAAAACTATTTTATCAACTATAAGTAATCATTCATTTTCTCTCTTTTATATGACCAATAAAATGAATCATTATAATCAATTCTTAATTCGTTTGGATGAACAACAAAGAAAAGAAAGAGAGAAGGAAAAGGAAGAGAAAGAAGACAAAGAAGACAAGGAAGATAAGGATACTGCAATCGACAAAGTAATTCAACAAATCAGTCATAATTTTGAAAATAAATACAATACCAAGTTTTTCTCCGGATACAATCGAGAAAAAGGTGTTTCTGATGCATTAAATCCCAATTTTTATCATGATACAACGATTCCTATTTTCGAAAATTACAACCATACAAAGAATACAAATTTTTATCCGTTACAAATAAAAATACCCAAACTATCCAGGAATACCAATTTATGTACCCTTATAGACAATAAAAATAGAAAAAAACAAGACATACCCATTATCAATTATGACGATTTTTATAAACAGATGGAATTGGAATTCGATTTGGAACGTATTCAAAAGAAATCTAAAAATCAAAAAATAGAAAAAACAGAAAAAAAAAGAAAGGTTACTGTTTCTTTGGAAAAAGAAATCCATACCTTGGAAGATTTGTTGGATTTTATTGGAAAAAATCTCGTTGAAAAAGAAGTGGAATACAATATTCAATTACAAAGTCTTCATGACATTCGTGATTCTTTGGAAGAATTGAATCAAATCATTGGAATGCGAGAGTTAAAAACCAATATTGTCTCTCAGATTTTGTATTTTGTTCAAGAATTTTATAAACCTTTGGTAAATGAAAAAGAAAAAGAAACAAATACAAGTAGTACAAATACAAATATAAATATAAATATAAATAAGAACCAGGATTTTTTACACACGGTCATTAGTGGACCTCCGGGTACAGGAAAAACCGAAATCGCAAAATTAATGGGAAAAATCTACAGTAAAATGGGAATTCTCTCCAAAGGAACGTTCAAGAAAGTCACGCGAAGCGATTTGATTGCCGGTTATTTAGGTCAAACGGCGATTAAAACGAGAGAAGTGGTTCAGGAAAGTTTAGGCGGGGTCCTATTTATTGATGAAGCCTATTCTCTTGGAAATTCCGAGAAGAGGGATAGTTTTTCCAAGGAGTGTATTGATACTTTATGTGAAGCATTGAGCGACCATAAAGATAATTGGATGGTCATTATTGCCGGATACGAAGAAGAATTGAATGATTGTTTTTTCAATTACAATCAGGGGTTAGATTCGCGTTTTACATGGAGGTTTCATACGGATGAATACGGAGCAGAAGAACTCTATTTGATTTTCTTGAAAAAGGTAAAAGATATTGGATGGTCTGTTGAATGTGAAAGAGAGAAAAAAAACCGAAATATTGATGTCAAATGGTTTGAGAAAAACAAGGAACATTTCAAATTCTATGGTAGAGATATGGAAACGCTACTTTCAAGAATTAAAATTGCCCATAGTAAAAGAGTCTTTGGTTTGGAGGAAGGAGAGAAACGGAAGATTTCGTATGAAGATTTAGAGAAAGGTTTAGAACTCTTTTTGAAAAATACAAATCAAAAAAAGAGAGAAGCGGAAATGGAACGAAAACGAATTTGGGAGAGTATTTACGTCTAATTAAGGGAACCTAGGTTCCCTTATGATCCCTCCTCTTCAGGTTATTTTTTGCTTTTTTACATTTGTTTTTTTTGTTTTTGTAATATTTAGTTGCCATTGCAGGGGGCGCGGTAAATATTACAAAGAAATAAGCGGAATCTATATCAATATATCAATTCAACTTTTAATTTTAGAAAATGTCGTCCAACAATACAAGTATTAAAAAAACGATACAAATCAATCCTGCGCTTTTTACGATGTCAAAAACAAGGAAAAATCATCATTCTGGTTCTAGAAGTGGAGGTGGAACTGGAGAGAAAAAGGCAGCACCTTTAATCTCTCCCAATCAATTGAAAACGCAATTATTAAGGCGTATTAAAGAGCATAAACATCGAGAAAACCGAGAAAATGATTCCAAGATGGGATTTAAAGGAGCGAATACAAATAGAAAGGAAAATTCGAATCAAGACATTGCTGCTTATACCGACGAATTTGAAGAATCCTTGAATTACCTGAAATCTCTCTCCAATCAAAAAGAAGAAATACAAAAAAAGACGTTGAAGAATTATTCTTCTCTTTTATCTTCTTCTCCATCATCATCGTCGTCATCTTCCTCTTCTTATCTCTTACCAAGTGTCGATTTAGAATTACCCGAATCTTTGAAAGAAGTTGTTCCTAGTTTTCATCCTGTTATTCAAGAACCTTTTCGTTTGAATTATTCCGTAGATAACGTGGTTCCGTATGGTGTATTAAAAGGAGGAATGAAACCAACGTATCGTAGTTTTTTAAAAACGCAAAAGAATTATGGGAGTTTAGCAGATACAAAGACACCTACGATTGTACCAATTACAAATACTCCAACGGTAAATCGATTGGAACGTTTAAAAGAGAAAATTCGAAATAAACAAGAAGATCTTCAACAACAACGACAAGTGGATAACATTGTAATGACCCAAAATCTCATTCAAAAACCGATTGCTTCTATCAATAGTGACATGAGAGAACAGGTTGCATTTCCAGATGAAGAGAAGTTCGAACTGGAGGTTCCTGTGTCAATGAATATAAATCCACATCCAAGTATCTTGCCTCCTTCTCTCCCTCTCAATTATCCACAAGTACCAACCAATGGAAGGAGATTTTTGAAACGTACCATCCGACGTAAATATACTTTAGGGAAATCTCAATTGAAAAAAACGGTTGGTATTTTGTTGAAAGACCGTAATACGCGAAAGAAAGTGTTGATGGCGCATAAAGATTTGAAAAGAACGACCATTCATGATGTGAAAAAGTATTTGAGAGACCACAATTTGATTAAAATGGGAAGTAATACACCAAATGACGTGGTACGGAAAATTTATGAAACGGCGATGTTGGCAGGAGATATTACCAATCATAATAATGACGTTTTGTTGCATAACCTTAGTAGGGGGACATAAGTCCCCCCTACGACCCCCTGATGACAGTTTATCTTTCTAACTTGGCGCGGGCTTTACAACCATATCTACAATGATATTATGCTACGCACAATATAATTGTCTTTTTTCTTTGTAGAGCCTGCGCCGAATTATGCAATAATATCAATCCCCGAAGGGCAAAGGGAGGGGTCAAAGGGGAACCGTAGGTTCCCTTTATTTCTATCGCTATTATAAGAATCATCTTTTTCTCTCTTGTCTAAAATGGAAACGACTCGAAACAAGATTCCTCCTCGAACCCAACATTTTTTCAATTCTTTAAGCAATTATTTAGATACAAAATTATATTATTTTGGTAGTGTCCAACGTGCAGATTATTTTCCTCAAGGAAGTGACATTGATGTCGATATTTTTACAGATAATGAGCAAGCAACCATGATTCAAATGCAACATTTTTTACAACTTTGGTCGATTCAATCGCCGACTAGTCGGCGATTAATCAGTCACAAAGGTAACGGTTACCAGGCCATTGAAAAGGCCGAAGGTGTAAAAGTGTCCAAGAAACACTTTAAGCGTTTTGTTTGGCGTTTGAATGAAAACGGTAAGGTTGTTTATGGTCATAAAATCATGTATAAAGACCCGGAAGGTGAATTTGCCGCAGAATTTTCGATTTATAATACAAAAGTAAAAGATTGGATATTAAATGAACATCAATTGAAAACATTTTTACCTTTTTATACAACGTGTATTTTAGTAATATTAAAATATCTTTATTATACTTTGGGTGTCATTCCTTCTTCATGGTACACGTATATGAAAAGATTCACTTTATCTACCTTGAGTGGTTTTAAATATGATGAATTTGTGGTGATTGACTTAAAATCAACTTTTCAAAAAGTCGTAAGCGAGAGCGGAGAGCAAAACACACCATTACAGAATTTGGAAAAGTTGTAATTAAGAGCAGAGAGCAAAACACAATTGTTTATGAAATCATAATAAAATTTTGATTTCATATTATTATTATTATTATTATTATTATTATTATTATTATTATTATTATTATTATTATTATTATTATTATTATTATTATTATTATTATTATTATTATTATTGCTTATAAGGTGTTATTTTTTAACCCAAGTTAATTGCATATAGTGAGATATTTTTCTCATTTAAATTACTACTATCGGTACTTACACGAATGGCATAATAATAGGTTCCTGTTGCACCAATCGTATGGTCAATGGGTTGCATATTAACGGTAGTTGCATTTACGTGTGAATTATTACCGCCACCATCTGTTGTGATACCACTAATTGTCCATAAAGAAGTGGATAACCCTGTATATCCAGTATTGATATCTGGTGGATATTGAACATCTAGTGCACTATCACTTGCTAAGTTAATCGTGTTTGCAGAATTAAAACTAGTTCCAGACATTTGCGTTTGACTTCTCATAATGGTTGCGGAAAGATTATTAATTGCAGTTGTATTAATCACTTGGAAAGATCCGTAGACTAGAATTTTTTGATTTGCATTGGTAACATCGACTTTTAAATTTAAACCATCTAAATAATAGGCAACTCCTGTAGCACCTACTGCAGGTGGTCCCGAATATCCAGTATAACCTGTTAATCCCAAGAATGTAAATCCACTTCCGGTTGGACCCATTGGGCCCGTAGGGCCTGTTGGTCCTGTATAACCAGTATAACCAGTATTTCCGGTTTTTCCAGAAATCAATGAATAAACTGGTCCAGTAACTCCATTTCCAGATGGGTCTAATTCTTGTACCACCAAATCATAATTTACACCTGGTGTACCAGTTGCATCCATTCTCCATCCACCACCTACTTGAGGAGTTAATTGTGATGCTCCTACATTCAAGAAAGGACTTGCAAATCCGTATTCTGTATAAGCAATTCCAAATGCATCCGAACCTAACGTTGCAAAACCTGTTGAACCGGAAGGACCTGCAATATTTAATGTCCCTGGTCCCATAAAAATTTCTTTCCATCTTAAACCAGTTAAACCTAAGGTTAATGTATTATTTAAACTTGGAATGACGGAAGAATTTGTGTAAATCGCTGGATTACTTTCACTTCCAGTTTTACCTTGTTGTAAATAACTATCATTGAAATAAAGATTACTTGTCCCTGTTCCACCTAAATGAATGTTTTGCCAAGTTTGTCCAGTTGAACCTAAATGAAAAGTATTGGATAAGGTTGGTAAAACATTTCCAGATATTCCAATGGTTTCATTATCGGTGACTTGTAAAATATCATTATAATACACCTCTCCAGAAGCGCCTGATTGTCCTAATACGATGGAACCAAATCCTGAACCAGTAATTCCTATACCGTGAGGGCCAGTAGGTCCAGTGTATCCTGTAAAACCAGTATAACCAGTATAACCAGTATATCCTGTATATCCGGTTGGGCCCGTAGGGCCTGTGAAACCAGTATATCCAGTTACTCCGGTTGGGCCCGTAGGGCCTGTGAAACCAGTATATCCTGTATATCCGGTTGGGCCCGTAGGGCCTGTGAAACCAGTATATCCAGTTACTCCGGTGAAACCAGTATAACCAGTATATCCAGTATATCCTGTATATCCGGTTGATCCCGTAGGTCCTGTGAAACCTGTGAAACCTGTGAAACCTGTATATCCAGTATATCCTGTATATCCGGTTGAGCCCGTAGGTCCTGTATATCCGGTTGAGCCCGTAGGTCCTGTGAAACCTGTAAAACCAGTATATCCTGTATATCCTGTATATCCTGTATAACCTGTTGAACCTGTGAAACCTGTATAACCTGTATATCCTGTATAACCTGTGAAACCTGTAAAACCAGTATATCCTGTATATCCTGTATATCCTGTATAACCTGTTGAACCTGTGAAACCTGTATAACCTGTATATCCTGTATAACCTGTTGAACCTGTTGGACCAGTATATCCTGTATATCCTGTATATCCTGTATAACCTGTTGAACCTGTGAAACCTGTATAACCTGTGAAACCAGTGTAACCAGTGTAACCAGTGTATCCTGTGAAACCAGTGTAACCAGTGTATCCAGTGTAACCGGTGAAACCGGTGTAACCAGTGTATCCTGTGTATCCTGTGTATCCTGTGAAACCGGTATAACCAGTCGTGCCCGTAGGGCCAGTGTAACCAGTGAAACCAGTGAAACCAGTGTAACCTGTGAAACCTGTGTAACCGGTGTAACCAGTGTAACCAGTATATCCTGTGTAACCAGTGTATCCTGTTACTCCTGTGTATCCTGTAAAACCGGTGTAACCGGTCGTGCCCGTAGGGCCGGTGTAACCAGTATATCCTGTGAAACCAGTCGTGCCCGTAGGGCCAGTGTAACCGGTGTAACCTGTGTAACCAGTGTAACCAGTATATCCTGTGTAACCAGTGTATCCTGTTACTCCTGTGTATCCTGTAAAACCGGTGTAACCGGTGTAACCGGTGTAACCAGTATATCCTGTGAAACCGGTCGTGCCCGTAGGGCCAGTGTATCCTGTTACTCCTGTATAACCAGTATATCCTGTATATCCTGTGTAACCAGTGTATCCTGTTACTCCGGTATATCCAGTGTAACCGGTATACCCAGTGTAACCGGTGTATCCTGTGAAACCAGTGTATCCTGTAAAACCGGTGTAACCAGTCGTGCCCGTAGGGCCAGTGTAACCAGTATATCCTGTGTAACCAGTGTATCCTGTTACTCCTGTGTATCCTGTAAAACCGGTATAACCAGTCGTGCCCGTAGGGCCAGTGTAACCGGTGTATCCTGTGTAACCGGTGTAACCAGTGTAACCTGTTACTCCTGTATAACCAGTATATCCTGTATATCCTGTGTAACCAGTGAAACCAGTGTATCCTGTTACTCCGGTATATCCAGTGTAACCGGTGTAACCAGTGTAACCTGTTACTCCTGTATAACCAGTATATCCTGTATATCCTGTGTAACCAGTGAAACCAGTGTATCCTGTTACTCCGGTATATCCAGTGTAACCGGTGTAACCAGTGTATCCTGTTACTCCTGTATAACCAGTATATCCTGTATATCCTGTGTAACCAGTGAAACCAGTGTATCCTGTTACTCCGGTATATCCAGTGTAACCGGTATACCCAGTGTAACCGGTGTATCCTGTGAAACCAGTGTATCCTGTAAAACCGGTGTAACCAGTCGTGCCCGTAGGGCCGGTGTAACCGGTCGTGCCCGTAGGGCCAGTGTATCCTGTTACTCCTGTGTATCCTGTAAAACCGGTGTAACCGGTGTAACCAGTATATCCTGTGAAACCAGTGTATCCAGTGTAACCGGTGTAACCAGTGTAACCTGTTACTCCTGTATAACCAGTATATCCTGTATATCCTGTGTAACCAGTGAAACCAGTGTATCCTGTTACTCCGGTATATCCAGTGTAACCGGTGTAACCGGTGTAACCAGTGTATCCTGTTACTCCTGTATAACCGGTATACCCAGTGTAACCGGTATATCCTGTGTAACCAGTGTATCCTGTTACTCCTGTGTATCCTGTAAAACCGGTGTAACCGGTGTAACCGGTGTATCCTGTTACTCCTGTAAAACCGGTGTAACCGGTGTAACCAGTGTAACCAGTATATCCTGTGTAACCAGTGTATCCTGTTACTCCTGTGTATCCTGTAAAACCGGTGTAACCGGTGTAACCGGTGTATCCTGTTACTCCTGTAAAACCGGTGTAACCGGTGTAACCAGTGTAACCAG